>ERZ650918.324-NODE-324-length-54506-cov-5.459955_pt1 | contig 54506 bp, 42 predicted proteins | sample MGYA00514758_ERZ650918 | MGnify/ENA metagenome assembly ERZ650918 | reverse complement strand
GTTATTGGCCTGCTTATTGGCAGGAATCGGTCTGGCGATTGCCCAAACACCTAAAACAATCACAGGTATTGTCATTTCGGAAGAGGACAACCAGCCTGTTGTAGGGGCATCTGTACTAGTGAAAGGCACGTCGATAGGAACTACCACCAACATGGACGGAAAGTTTACTATCAGCAATGTACCAAGTTCTGTAAGAACTTAATCAGCCTCCAATACCTTCACACAACAAATATATACTAAAACTTTTGTTTCAGATTAGCCACTACACCGCAGATTATTTCTACTAAAAGATGATGGGAATTCCCATATAGTTACAGTGCTCCTCACTTTTTAATCATTTTCAGCCTTTAAACTAAATACTAATATGCTACCGAGAAGCAGGCAGATGTTTTGAGGGCATATTCCGTCATATATTTATTCCATACATCAACCGTCATAATGGCAGCCTTATCTCAGGCAGTAACCCAATTATGAATCAGTGATAGTTAATGATCATATTAGCTACTTTTAAGGAACCGCTTCCCTATTGCCATATATTTCATTGCCCAATGAGTTTTCGTTTGACTTAAGTTGAACGAACGCTTAACTCAAGTTGAGCTTTCGCATGACTATAGTGGTACGTTTTTTGATATAATTTTGAGGATAAGTTATTGATTATCAGCGTATTCATTTAGTTGATTCCTCCAAATCCTACATACAGCCCTACATGGATAGGGTTAATACTGATTTCATTCTGAATGCAAATATAGATAATAAAATTTAATGTAAAAGGCTTATAATGAAGTTTTTTCGGGGGTAGGTACATTTATACGGAACTTACTATTCTATGTAGGGTACATTTGAGACTACAAAGGACATCCATGCATCCCATTTTTTTGGCACATGGATGCAGGTTACTAATTGGTTTTCAGTGATATACAAAGTAAGATGAAGTGGTGTGATGTAAATTCATGTAGGCTTGACTGGCACTTACTCATTTCGGGGATTGCTGGACTTTATAGGCAGGCCGGATTTGATGGTGGCTCCAACGGCTGACATTGACGCCCGGTTGGATACGAACCTGTTGTTTCCGCTGGAAGAAGGGGAAGAGATAGACGACACGTTGGACGTGACCGAACTACCGGACTTTTACCGGAGATGCTTTACCCACCCTTACCTGAAATCCCGTGGATTCACCTTTGACGACTACGAGTACTTTCCGGTGGGAACGACAAGGGGGCTCAACTTCCGCTACGATGATTATGTCGTCTTTCCCATTATTGATGAGGGCGATGTGGTGGGATACGTCTCACGTCACACCCTGGGCAAGGATGAGATAGACAGGCATAACAGCCGGGTAAGGCGCAAAGGCGGATACCGGATACTACGCTTCAGGAACTCTACGGAGAACGACTTTGTAAAGCTGCTCTATAACTATGATACGGTAATTGAAGGCGTTACGGATACGGTAATTATCACGGAGGGGATATTCGACGTGATAGCATTAACGAGAAAACTGGAAATCTATGACAATAAGCATGTGGCCGCGGTCGCCACCTTCGGAAAGAAAATATCCCGCACGCAGATTTACAAGCTGCAATGCAAGGGGGTAAAGACCGTAATACTTGGATACGATGGAGACGCTGTTGAAGCCATAAAGAAGACAGCCGGTGAATTGAACGCTTACTTCCGGGTATTTATTGCCGACATACCGGATGCAGGAAAAGATTGGGAAGACCTCGGGATTGAAGAGATATACGGCATATTCTCTCTCTTACCGGTTGAGGACTCCCGCCGAGTACCGACTTTTAAAAGTTCAGGAATTAAAATGAAAGAACTAATCAAATGGCTGGAAGCCAACAGAATCAAGTATCGACAGATAGACAATGAAGTAGTGGAGATGGAAGGGTTGGGAAAGCTCTATGTAGCTGACCTGACGGAGGTGAGATCAGTGTTCCGGGTGACCGGTGAAGACATCCGGTTCAACTTGATGGAGAACCCGGAGGTACTGGTTGCCGAGGGGATATTCCATGTGGCGTTCCCGTTCGGGGATAACTGGTATTATTATAACCTGACCGAAGGGTTCCGGTTTAATATCCTCAAGTATGCGGGGGTACGGCAGCCTTGTAAGGTGCAGGTGCCGTTCGTAAATCTGGGCGTGCATACACCTTTTGAGTTGCTCAACGGCAGCGGAAGCATTGCCGACTGGGTACGGAAGGCGAAGTATCTGGGGCATACGGCACTGGGTATCTGTGACAGGAATACAATGGCGGCTACGCTCTATCTACAGAAGGAATGTGCGGCACAGGGAATGAAGCATGTGTTCGGATATACGCTGGAAATGGAATACGAAGGGGAAAAGGTGGAGATGAAAGTCTATGCGCAGACACAGCGGGGAATGAGGAACCTACTCAGAATACAGAAAGAAATCATGGTGGATTCGGATAACCGGACGCTATCGCTTCAGGGACTGCTTACACACGGGGAAGGCAATGTGCTGGTGCTGGGAAAACTCGCTTCCTACTGGATGAAGAAGAATCCGCATATCCTGGGAGCGATGGGGATTGCATTTGAAAAGGTGTTTTATCAGGTGGATTTGAGCGAATACAAGGCTGAACGCATCGACGTGGAAGTCCTGAAAGCTACCAAGTTCTTTTTTGATAATTTCTATGACGTACAGACCGGCTCATTTCAGATTGAACCCATTTTGCTTTGTGACACGTATTATCTGGACAAGGACGATGCACGCAACAAGATTATCCTCAATAAGATAGCTACCGGGGCGGCCCATCAGCAAAGTGACGACCAGTATTTCAAAGATATAGACGAACACTACGCACTGTTTACTTCTCTCTTTGACGGGGATAAGTGGGAACTGAACAGCCTGTTCAGGGAGATGTGCGCCCATACAGTAGAAATTGCCGAAGGGGCGGTTGCCCGTTATGAGACGGACAGGAACTTCATGCCGCAGTACGATATGACGCCCGTTGAGAAACAGAGGTACGGTAACAGACACCGGATGTTCCTTGAGTTGTTGGAGGAAGGATTCAGGAAGCTGGTTCCCGCCGGACAGGAAGATGAGTATCGCAAACGGCTGGACTACGAGGTATATATCCTTGAATCCACCAATAATGTGGACTACATTCTGAATCAGTATGATACGGTGAACTGGGCACGGGAGAACGGTATTCTTGTGGGCTGCGGTCGTGGTTCGGCGGGCGGTTCACTGGTACTCTACCTGTTGGGCATCACGCTCATTGACCCGATTAAATACGATTTGATTTTCGAGCGTTTCCTGCTGCCCGAACGTGCGGGGCTTTATCCGGATGAGGTGACGATCATTGTTGGCGGGCTGGAATCCACAAAGATCGTGCATGTCACCTTAGCCAATGGTAAAGAGTATGTCTTTGACAAGGACGCCAAGTTCCGGGTGATGCGGGAAGGACGCAGCATGATAGTCTATACCGACGAGTTGAAGCTGGGCGATGACATCATCTTTGATAACAGGGACTTGGTATGGACACTTAATGAGACGGTTTATGGTTGTTAAGAGTGTGGAATTTAAACAGACACAGATATCGGTTCATGCTTTGGATTGCCTGACCGGTAACGGGTTCAGACAAGGAGACGGCGGAAGTCTACCGGATATTGATACTGACTTCGCTTCGAACAGGCGTCAGGAAGTAAAGGAATACCTGGATCGTCGTCATAATATGAACGGGAAACAGCGTGTATTCTCTGCCGGAACATTCTCGACGATGAAACTCAAAGCAGTACTGAAAGACGTATGCAGGGTATATAAAGTACCTGTTAGTTACATAAACTACATCACAGCTATTTTTGAAGATGACAACATGAGCTGGACAGACTTATTCAAGCTGGCGGCAACCAATAAGAAAGTAAACAAGTTCGTACAGGATTACCCGCAGGTGATAGAGGATATTCGGGGACTGATGGGGCAACCGCGTTCGGCTTCCGTACATGCTTCGGCAATCATTGTTACACCGAACTCAAAGGACGGTGAGGATATGGAGTGCTTCGATTTTACTCCCATTAAGAAGGTGGACGATATTCTTGTATCGGAGCTGGACGGGTATTCCATTGATGAAACGGGATTGCTGAAAAATGACTGCCTGGGTATCAAGGAACTTGCTAAAATACAGTCGGTCATAGATGAAAGTAACCGTGTCTATAATGCAGGCATTTCTTTTGAAGGGCTTGTCCGCAGTGGACTGGATGACGAGAAAACCTACCGGATACTCTCCAAAGGGTACACCCAAAATGTTTTCCAGTTCAGCTCCGCAGGAATGACCAAGTTCCTGATGGATATGCAACCGGACTGCATCAACGATTTGATTGCCGCCAATGCCTTGTATCGTCCGGCTACACTGGAATCGGGTTCTACTCAAAAGTATTTGGATTGTAAAAGAGGTGAAGTGGCTCCCGTATATTTGTGGGGAACTTATAAGGCGCTAAAAGGTACGTACGGGCAACTAACATATCAGGAAGACCTGGCGCAAATGGCGAGGGAAATAGGTGGCTTTTCATTGGGAGAAGGTGTAAATCTCGTTAAGTATATATCAAAAAAGAAAGTCGAAAAAATTCATGCAATGAGGGATAAGTTTATGTCGGGAGCTCACGAAAAGGGATGCCCGAAAGAAGACGCAGACCTCATTTGGGATATGATTGAGGCGGGCGGTTCCTATATTTTTAACAAATCCCACGCAACGGCTTATGCCATCACATCGTATGTAGGTGCCTGGCTGAAAGTCAACTACCCGACCGCCTTCTACACTATCGCCCTGCAATGGGCTGATGACAAGGAACTCCCGCTTATCATGTCGGAAATGGAAGAATGCAGTTCTGCCAAGGTGGTGCCGCCCGATATTAACACCTCAGCCGAAAAGTTCTTCACGGATTACCGGACGAATGAAATCTTCTGGTCGCTGGGTAAGATAAAGATGCTGGGAACCAAAGCGGTGCAATACATCATTGACGAGCGCACCAAAGGCGGTCCGTTTAAATCAATCGAGAACTTTATACACCGTATATTCAAATACAAGCTGAAAAAGTACGAATACTGGGATGATGCGGATAATGAGCAGGAGGCCGTCAGGGTTCCCGTCAATGCACGTCACGTAAAGAACCTGATTCTTGCCGGTTGCTTCGACAAGGTAAGCAATATCAGTGCCGTTGTGGAAAGGTATTCGATACTGGATAAGGCGGCTACGGAACTGGGATTCAAGATTCCCACCAGTGACTATCCCGACCACCTGATTAACCAGCATTACTTCTGGAGTATGCAGCAGATCGAGGTCTGTGGTATCGGGCGGATTGACTACAAGCGGATATATGATAACTCCTATTGCCGCCACCAGTTCAAAGGGCGGGCATCCTATTCTACCGTACATAACGCGCTCCTGTCCGGAAGCGAAGGAAAGAAAGTCGCCCTTTGCGCCACCGTCACGGAAATGGAGGAAATCTCCTACAAGGACAAGAAGACGGGAGAAAGGAAGCATCTCTGCAAACTGCATCTCCAACAGAACAACGACCTGATAAAGCTCGTATGCTGGAATGACTTCTACACGGAGAACAGGGCGGAACTCCGGAATATAAAAGGTAAGATTGTCATCGTATCGGCAATCGTCAAGTACAATGATTACAGCGGAGGCAACAGCCTGAATACCTACAAGACTTCCCGATTATTCACACTTAACCAATCATCAGAAAATCAAATAAACCAAGAAGATGGCAACATCCAAAAATGAACCTAAGATATATACCGGCATCGGACTGGACTTCGAGACATCCGGGCTGGATTGTGTGAAACATGCTTGTACCCAGTTGGCTATGCAGGCGGTACGTTTCGACACGTGGGAAATATTCGACAGCTATGTGAAATATTTCAAGCCGTATCCGAAGCAGGACATCGGCGGAACACCCAAACGTAAGGTTCTCCGAACCAAGCAGGAACTGGAACAGGAAGAACTCAAGCTGATGGAATACCAAACAGAAGCGCTTACCTATTCGGGAATCACCATGGACACCTTATATAACCAGGGGGGAGACTTGAAGGAGATTGCCCGTGACGTAATTGACTTCGGAAAGAAAGCGACCCTTACTAATGGCAGACAGACCAAGCCTGTACTTATCGGGCAGAACATCACCTTCGATATCGGCTTCGTTCAGCAACTCATGTGCTATGCCGGACTGATGAAGGAGTTTGAGAAGGTCTTTGCCGGAAGCTATGATTTCTACAGGAACTTTCAGCCTAAATACATTGATACCATTGATTTGGGACGGCTTGCCTTTGCGAATGATCCGTCAATGACATCCTATAAGCTTGAACTGATTGCCGAGCGGTTGGGCATCGAACTGGATGATGCGCATGATGCGGGAGCCGATGTCACAGCAACCCTGAACGTGGCTATCGTTTGCTCCAACCGGCTAAGGAATAACAACGGCACCGGGGAGAATCTTCAGAGAGCGGAAAAAACACGGTTACACTTTAAAATCTAAGCAATGGAAGAGGAAGAAAAGACGGTTTCATTCAAGCCGTCGGAAAAAATGTTGTATGGCGTGCTGAATTATGACGGCAACGAACTGATGGCGACCATATTGGGGTTTGACCTTTCTATCTCATTCAATATGAGGGTTATAAATACCCTATCGGATGCAGAGAGTTGTGCAGACGCTTTGGCGAATGTCTTTTATGAAGCACTTATAGAAGAATTAATTCAAAAAAAATCTGCAATCTTTCAACCTAAAGCAACACCATGACTCCTATACTTTGATAAAGCACCGAAGTTCGGACTTATGTGCCGGACTTCTTACTCGAAACATAATGGAAAAAGAGACTAAAAAACAACCGCTAACCGCACAGGAGGAACAGCTCTGCCAGCTCTTCATAAACGGGGGCATGAAGTTCGCCGGAAAGCGCACTCCCTGTTACCGGGAAGTCTTCAAGGATGAATCACCCAAAGCGTACGCGACAGCATACAAGGTGTTCGCCCGCCCGCAGGTAATGGCGCGCATCAAGGAACTGGTGCAGGAAGTGGATAATGAAACAGAGACGATTGCCATGAAGCTCCAGATTACAGAGACACTGAAAGCAGTAATGGAAGAAACGGCAGACGCTTCGTATACGGACAAATTCGGAATCAAACTCTCACCGGCTCCTTTACGGGCGGTATCCGTCAATGCGGCAAGGACGCTGATGGATATTTATCCTGTCAGGCATTCCGCAGATTCAAAAGGTAAGAATGAGGTGAGTAGCGGAGTGACGTTCAATGTTATCGTTCCGGTGCCGGTAAAAATAACAAAGGAGGAAGACGGAGATGAAACTTGACCGGAGAAAAGTACAATGGACGGTCTATCTGATTCTGTTAATCGGACTCGTTATCTACGGTTTACGGGATTCAGAAGGAGCGGAAAGGCTTATCCGGGCTATTACAGACGCATTTGCTATTTTATTCAATAACTCAACCTAACCTAAACTGATGACACTACTAAGAGAATTTGTACTTAACAACTTCAAGACGCTGGCTATCATGCTCTCATTCGCAGTGACAATGTATGTGCAGCACGTAACCAACATTCAAAGGATTAATGAATTGACAATCAGGTGCTCGTCACTGGAAATCAAGATTGAAGACCAGTACGAGAAGATAGATGCCATCAAACTTGACAAGGCTGTTTTTGAGGCCACGATGACACAGTTTACGTCCATGCGTTCTGACCTGAGAGAAATGCGCACGGATATTAAGGAACTACTAAAAAGTATGAGATGAAAATTTGGATTGTAACAGCCTGTCTCTTTTTCTCCCTTCAGGCAACCCCCGATAATTTATTCGAGGATGCTGTACGGCTGATTAAAAAGTACGAAAGTTGGCACCATGCACGCGACCAGCCTTATGTGGGCTACGGACATAAACTATTGCCGACTGACACCTTTAACTCTGATATATCGGAGACTTTCGCAGATTCGCTTCTGCGCAGTGACCTGAAAAAGAAATGTGCCTTCTTCCGGCGATTTGGAGCTGACTCCCTTTTACTTGGAGTGCTTGCCTTTAATGTCGGAGAAAACAGGGTGCTTCGGAGTTAATTGGTTCGGAAGTTAGAAGCGGGTGACAGGAATATAAAAGAAAAGTATCTGTCTTTCAGGATGTACAAAGGCAAGGTTGTCCGGTCTTTGGAACAAAGACGGGAAGAAGAATATGAATTATTAGTAACAACTAACTTAAATCATTAAAGGACGATGAAAAGGCACTCTATACAATATATAGAATGGACTAATGGCAAAGATTAAAAAAAAACAGATAAAATCCGAATGCTGTAATCAGTAGTAGCAGCTAATTGAAAATGGAGAGTTTGTTCGCTTGACAAATTTATCAAGCAAAGTTCATGGCTGTGATGTCCATGAACATAAACTCTCCATTGACGTCACCAAAGAACAGCCAACGTAAGCATAACTAACAACAAAAGAAAAATGATTAAAGAAAACGACATCGTAATAATTAAGCCCTCAGACGAACTTTCACTAATGAGACTGAACGTTCTGGTAGGCAGAGAGGCAACAATCACACAAGACCTCACATCTATCGGACGCCTGAATAAAGGCTATATGGTAGAATTGACCGAACCCTACATGGATGAAGTAGATTGGTTTATTCCACAAGACTCCATTGATGATGATGAAGATTAACCTGAATAAAATTCTTCTCCTGATTGCCTTGGGACTTGGGGTAACAACTTACACCTTATATAACTGGGGAACAGGATGAAAGAAGAGAGGAATACCTACCGTAGCAATACACATGCGCTACTTGCGGATGTAGAGCATGTCCGGATTGATTCGGCAATGATGGCATCCACTATTCAGGTTCTCAACCTATCACTGGATGAATTTGAAAAGTACCGAGCGGAAGATGCGGCAACCATTAAGAAGATGGGGGTACGCATCAAAGACCTGGAAGCTGCCGGAAGGCACGATGTGGAAGTCAATGTTCCGGTGGATGCTACAGTGAAAGATACGACAGTCGTCAGAGATACTACGACAATTATTGTAAAGGCAGTGAAGATGCATACGCCATACCTTAAACTGAACGGTATCATTGAAGACAATCATCTGAAAGGAAACATCTACTTACCGGTGCATCTGCATCAGGCATTTTGGGTAGAATACAAACACCGCTTTCTCTGGTGGCGATGGAAAGTAAAAGCAATACACCAGACAATCTCAAGCGACAATCCGTATGTCGAAATTAAGTATACGGAACTAATTAACCTAAAGAAATAATCTTATGGAACAACTACAAATTTTCAACAATCCTGACTTTGGACAGGTTCGTACCATTGAAAAGGATGGTAATATTCTATTTGCCGCAAGTGATGTAGCAAAAGCACTTGGATACTCAAAAGCACGAGATGCAATAGTAAAACACTGTAAATCATCCCATGCCACGATTTGTGGCGTAGGGGTACTTACAGGAAAAAAAGCAGATGGTACTCCAGTATTTCAAACCGTACAAATGAAATTCATCGACACCGGAAATGTTTACAGATTGATTGCCCGTAGTAAACTGCCGGAAGCTGTTAAGTTTGAAAGTTGGGTATTCGATGATCTTATACCTAACACTTTGAAGAACGGAGGGTATCTTATTATTAAAAAAGAAGACACCCCTGAAACTCTTGCTGAAAGAGGGCAGCAGGTTCTTCAAGCTTCAGTGGAAAGGCTGACAAAACAACTTGAAAAATCCGAAGCAGAAAACGAGAAGAACAAAGCATTGTTGGAAGAAATGGCTCCGAAAGTTGAGTATTTCAATGAAGCAATGGATTATGGAACCACTTATTCAATAACAAAAATAGCAAAAGGTCTGGGAAAGGGAGGACGCAAACTAAACAAGTGCTTGCATCAGCTAGGAATACAATACAGGCAAGGTGGAACATGGCTTCTTTATTCTAAATATGAGAATCTTGGTTTTACTAAGCTTGTTCCTGGACAGTTGGAGAATCGTAATGGGGATACATATCCTATAGTGAATAGTAGATGGACTGAAAAAGGACGGGCATTTATCCACCAACTCAAAAGAGAAGGTAAGGTATAACCATTACTTCCCATTAGAACTTATAGATATAGGGGACGGAATCAAACACTCCGTCCTTGATTATTAGACACTTATCTATTTTTAATAAAAATTCAATTACTATGTTATTCAGAAAATCATTCCAAACCCAAATCAATGGTGCAAACCGGGTATTCATAGCAACAGTGGAGAAGCTGAAAAACATTCAGGCGGGCATCACCGCCAGAGTTGAAAAGAACCACGCTAAAGTTCAGAAGCTGACCAGCGAGAACAAAGAACTGGAAGACATGAAAACCAAAGCGGGACGACAAATCGAAGAAATTAGCAAGTTCATCATGTAATCAAGATTCGAAAAAGTAAAAAAGATAAAGGAGCTATAGTTTAGCTCCTTATCCATTTATGTATTAGTCCCCAAAAGTCACTTTATATCATAAAATATGGAATAACTGATAGGTAAAATTTTCCCATTCACTGTTACATTGTTCTGTATTTCATGAACATATGATATATATTCAAGTGGGCGTGATTTTCCACATGCTAAAGCATAGTTATCCGATTTATCTAAGACTATCTCAATATCTCTCCCTTCAATAGTCGCTTTATATGCTTTTTGAATATTCCCAGAAAAGCAATTTGCATTAGCAGGATCTATTTCAATAAACCCCAATCTGTTTAGTATAAATTCATTTAACCGTATACCCTCTATATCATTCGCCAAAACAAAAGTCTCTGGTGAATTCACAATACCTACTAGTTCTACATTGTTTTTAGTAATAGGCAAATCTTTAACATTCGCCACCATTAATGGCAAATCAACTGTGTCCATGCCACTGAAGCCATGGCATAGTCCTGTTTTAACAACGTGTCCGATTTTTAGGTCTTCTTTTTTCATTGTGCTTTAATTTAAAAGTTATTAGAAATACATCACAAAATCTGTGCCATAAATATAAGCATTCTTTATTCGATGGAGAATTACGAACTTTTTTAGCCCCATAGGGCAAATTTACCCTATTCTCTGGTATATTCAATTTAATATTATGAAACTCACACTGAAACGCAAATTCCTCGGTGACAAATACACCGTCGGGGATTTATTCATTGACGGGAAGTTCTTCTGTAATACCATTGAAGACAAGGTAAGAGAACTTCCGGCAGCTTGCCCTTATACTCCCAAAGGACAATCATGTAAATGCAAAGGGAAGATTTATGCGGAGACTGCCATTCCAGCCGGAACCTGCAAGGTGACAATGGAACACAGTCCACGATTCAAAAGGAAACTGCCACTTCTGCACAATGTACCTCACTTTATCGGGATTCTCATTCATAGCGGTACAACGGCAGTAGATTCAGCCGGATGCGTGCTTGTTGGGAATAACACCATCAAAGGCAAGGTAACTGAATCACGTGCCACCTCCGACAAGTTGAACGCCATTCTATCCAAAGAAAAACACATCACAATCGAAATAATCAATGGCAAGTAAAAAGTTGGTCCCACCTAAGAACCTTCACATCGACTTCAAGCCTTCAACCAAACAGTATGAACTCTGGAAACTACTCCAGCCTGAATGTCCGTTATGTGGAGGTGAAATCGAACAGAAGCTGATAGGCTACGACACCAATCATAATCCCAAGTATAAGCCACACTGTATCAAGTGTGGCAATCCCAATATACCGCAACTCATTCTGGGTGGCGGTGCCGCTGGTAAACGATTCCTCTGCCAGCCTATGCAGTAATGCATAGAAAACAATCTCTTTAATTGCTGGGAACTCTGACCGCATAATGGCGAAGACAATCAGTAGCCAAGCCGGTTCAGCCGGAAGGTTCAACGACTATCCGAAAGGAGTACGGTCAAGCGACCGGAAATGGGAGACTCCTTAGTCAGCTAAGGATGAAGATATAGTCTCATCTGCATGGAAACATGCAGCAGCGAAAGCGGTCACACCGTAGCGAAGTGTGGCGAAGAAACACCAAATGGGTGGAAAATCGTATTTGGCAAGTGTTTGGCTTGTGAGTAGTTGTATTAGATTTCCAGATGTGCGTGCAATAGTAGCGCGAAAGACGTTGAAATCTTTAAAGGAAAGTACATGGAATACAATCCGTATGATTATTAAGAGCTGGGGCTCGTTGAAGATGTAAACTATCATATTAACAGCGTAGCCGGAACTCTTCGTTTTTGGAATGATTCAGTAATTCTGATGCTTGATTTGGCTGATTTACCCTCGGACCCTAATTTCGAGCGTTTTGGTTCAATGGAAGCAACGATTGCAGCATGTGATGAGGTTTCCGAAGTAAGCCAGAAAGCGATTGAAGTATTGTTTTCTCGTTTACGATGGAAGACACATGAGACATTCAAAGTTTCTAAAATGCTCCTTACAACCAATCCAACAACCAACTGGGTAAGAACCCGATTCGTACAGGATGAAAACGGAGACAAGGCAGTTACACGTGAAGGAGAATTTTATGTCCCTTTCAGTGTATTCGACAACCCTGACATTGCTTTCCGTCAAACCTATGAGGCGGCTCTGAATAAAATCAGCGATCAGGCAACGAAAGAAAGATTGTTGTATGGCAACTGGGACTTCGTAGAGGCAAACGACATGGCACTCTACAATCAGTTCGATGGAACCAGGCATTTGATTACCGGACTGAAAGAAAAGGTATATGACCCAACTAAGCCGTTGATCGTTGTGTGGGACTTCAATGTTGCGCCTTATATGTCTACCCTGTTGGTTCAGATTGACTATGACAAGAAGAAGGTATATATTATCGAAGAGATACTGGGAAAGGCAGAGGATAAGGAAAACAATACGCCATCACTTGCCCGGAAAATCAGAAAGAAGATGTACCGTCAAAAGCACATCGGCGGATTGGATATAACAGGCGACCCAGCCGGACTCCAACGTTCAACCACCAATGAGGACGGCGTGAATAACTATACGATTATTAATGAAACGCTGGGCAAAGGGATACTGCGCCCAAAAATCAAACTCCTGAAGAAGCAACCACCACAGGCACCACGCTGTGAGTTTGTGAATGAAGTTTTCAAGGGGTATAACGGTTGGGAAATAATGATTGACCTGCGTTGCCGGAAACTTACACAGGACTTAATCTATCAGCTAAAGAACGAGGACGGAAGCAAAGGAAAGCCTAAAGTAACGGACTCTAAAACCGGAGTGAAGTACGAAAAGTACGGCCACTTATCCGACTGCCTTGATTATTTGCTTTGCTATTATCTCAGAGACGCATGGTATAAATTCAAGAGTGGTGACGATAATGGCAGCATCCTTTCTACAGCTACCATTTCAGAAGGATTTAACTACTAAAATTATTAATATGTACAGACGATTTCTTAATGATTCCGATTACTTGAGTCTTCTCACACCGGAAGCTCTTTCCCAAATAACCCGCAACGATACCGGACGCTTCATCCAAGCGGAAGAGGCGGCTGAAATGAGCATTGTGGAATATCTAAGCGAGAATTACGAAGTAGTGCAGGAATTGAACCGAGGAAAGTATATTGCGGAGTATGACAGGCGCATCACTTTCCCAGTCGGGGCGCATATCTATCTGGAGAATAGAATATATGAAGTAACCCAATCAATCAGCGGTTATAAAGCGCCTTCACCGGTTGAATATTGGGAAGAGCATCTGGACTCGAACTTGGATATGGACACGATAAGTAACTATTCCCAGTTCGGAACCTACTACAAAGGGAATATCGTGAAGTATAACGATAATCTGTATTTGTGCCTTCAGGATAACGGGTATAAATTCGATAACATCAGAATCCCTCTCGTAAATGGTTGGCTGGAAGCGCACTATTTCGATTGGGAACCGGTAGAGTACAATCTGTGGGATGTGGTCCGTTATGAAGGAGGACTCTACACTTTAATGAGCCTCGATAGCTTCGACAATAATATCACACCCTTAAAGAGCGAGAACTGGGGAGCGATAGCCGATTACGATTCCAGTTACAATCAATATGAGCTAAACGGGCACGAGTATGTGGTTTATGAAGGTAAGGTTTTCTATCCAGAACTTGATGTGAACTCGGATATTCCGGAAGTTGAAAAGAATCTGTCGTTACATGATCCGCGTAATTATAACCTAAAGAAGCACATGCTCAGACTGGCGGTATATGAGCTTACCAAACTAATTGCCCCAAACAACGTGAGTGTTGTCCGGTTGCGTGACTATGAGGATTCTATGAAGTGGCTGAATGATGCGGCGAAACTACGTCTCAATCCGCAGATTCCCCGAAGGCTGGCAGAGGATAAGAAGCCTGTTATCGATTGGCAGCTTGCAACCTTTCAAACAAGCTACGACCCGTATAAAAATTCATGGTTAATATAAAGTAAGATTATATTATATTCCATACCATAATTATATATTGAATTCATCCTTTGAATTAAAATAGAAATAGCCAAACTTGATAACTATATGAAGAGGCATATCATGATCTAATATGCCTCTTATTAATAGAATAAATAAGTTATTCAACAATACTTGCTCGTTTAGAATAAAGCCATTGTTTGATATTCGCATTAATAGTTCCCCAATCAGAAGTTAAAGATAATAGATCTACAAGTTTACTCAATCCAACCTCACGCTCCCAATCCATTCTTTCTATAATGTCATCGAAGAAATTATGTGTATCACCAGGATTTGCTATTTGTCTTGCTACATTAACAATTTCCAATTGCTCTTGAGATAATTGTTCATTGGACAAGGAACTAATAAGGCTATGATAGTAACTTTCAGGTCTGGTGCTCTCTGGAAGTACAAACTGCGTTATTTTTTGAAAAGCCATATCTCTTTGTACTTCATTTTCAGCTGTTGTTCCAGTCAAATGCTTTTTTATTTTATCTTTTTTTTGAGCATCAGTATTATATTCATCTCCATCTATTACAAAGAGCATATTATCTATGTTGTCTAAATTATTTAATATAGCTCCACAAACTGATGTGAAACAATTTATAGCAGCCCCGAATTTTCTTATTGATACATACTTAGATAGCCCCTCTTCAGAACAAATTTTCTTTATTAGTGCTTGGGCAAGATCATCTTCAACAAAAATTTCCAATGGTCTTATTTGGTGCCCAGTTAACCGCTGCAAAGCATCGGGTTTCGTTTGGTTAAAGCAGAGTGTTTTAGTCGGAGTTTGATAGATATGCCTACAAGCAATAAAATCCAATGATAATATTGATTGGGCATGGGTAGTAAATATAATTTGCAAGTTTCTTTCTACTGCAATTGTATTAATTATTCTTAAAAGCCGAAATAAAGCATCCTGATGAAGTAACAAATCAATCTCATCAATCAGGATAAGGCCATAATTGGGCGATTTCAAGATTTCTCCTAAAATATAAAAGATTCTTTGTTCGCCAGCCCCCATACTCAAAGAAGAATAACCTATTCCAGACGTAGTAACACCAATATATTGCTTACTACCAAGTGTTCTGTGGGTATTATAAGAGTCATAATTTCTATTCATCACTTCACCAGCAAGTGTACGAACCCTATTTGAGATTGCATCAGTCAGAGGAGTAGTATTAAATCTGATTCTTCCCTGCTGAGATTCAACTTCAATTTTAGGGACACAAGTTCTTATGCCGATATACGAAACATATCTTTCAATTCGTGTATTGTAACGAGGAGACCAACGCTCTCGTTGCTTTCTAAAGCGAGTCCTGTGATCGGTCGTCACATTTCGTCCATCTCGAAAGTCTTGTAATATATCAAAACTACTTCCTGTCCATAAAGAATTACTTGTAGGAGTAAAGAATTCGCTAAGGCGATGATTTACTGTTGGCGTAGGTGATGTTACAGGATTATTAACACAAGCCAATGCATGTAAAATTGTTGATTTCCCACTGCCATTAGGTCCTAAAATTGCTATCATTGGTTTTTCAGACAAATCTATTTCTACATTTTGTAGTCCTTTTAGCTTATGTATTTCTATTTTTTTTAATACTTGTTGAGAACGTGACATATTTTCATTATATTAGTAATAAAACACAAAGATAGTACTTATTGTCAAATTTTAAGGCATGAAACTATTGTTGTTAAACATCATAGATAAAATACTTTCGCGCCCGTTTCGGATAAAATTAAAAAAATTTCTTACGATTAAAACTGAAATTGTAAATCAAATCAACAAAAGTACAGAAGTATATAAAATGTTTGTGCTTTCAACCGTTGAGGCCTTTATGGAAGTAATAAGAAATTTATTGGCAAAAAATGATAACATGTATCTGAGAGACTTCGGAAGCTTAATTGTGAGAAAGAGAACAGAGCAAACAACGCTTAATATCTCTAAGAATACTACAGTGATAATTCCGATTTGTTGCGTTTAGGTTTTCAAACCGCCCCCAAAATGCAGATAAAGTAAAGAACTTATCACTGTATTGGAGATGCTCGCCTAATCTTAGCTGAGATTTCTTTTCGTACTTTACTCAATAGCAGATCGAATTTACCTAAAAATATCGTTTGCGAAAATAGTTAATCCAATTCCTAGAGAGCAAAGCCAAGGGGGGACAAATAATTTTAAATACACCTTTCAGTACACAATACATGGAAAATTACATTTCATATTTCACTCAAATCATATTTTCACTTTCTTTCTTGCAGATTAAATATTTTCTTGATAACTTGCCATCGTATTTCTTCTAAATCCGTTGAATACATTGTTGTTTTAAGTGCAATAACTAAAGATGAGCTATTTTACGAAAAGAGAAATTACACTTGTTTTAAACTTAGTCTCTAACATATCCACTTATTATATAATTTAATTTCAAATTGCAATGACACCTTCAGTTTTAAAGATTATACCCAAAGGACATTATTTTATTAGAGCCAGAGAAAACAGTGTTGCAGGAAAACTATATTGGAAGAGAAATGAGTTGAAATACCCTCCAATTAAACGAGCCCGGTTAATGAGAGCTAATTTTGATAATCAGCCTATGTTTTATGTATCTTATGTTGCCGATCTTACAGATATAGATGATGCTATTGTTACAATTTTATATGAAACTTCAGACTTTGTTAGAAATTTGGTGGATACAGGAATTGAAGAAACGACAGTATCAGTCTGGAGAGCTAAAAAGGATTTAACAGTATTAGTTTTGCCTACATTTCAGATATATCCTACTGTTGCCGAGGAATTTGAATATAGTAACAATCTTTGGGAACAAGGATTTGAAGAATATAATACAACCAGAGATGAAATTAACTATCTAAAGTTTATTATGGAAAATTTTTCATACCAAAATAAAGAGGATAATATTAGACAACAAGAAGCTTACAAAGTTACAGCTAAGTTTGTAAATACTGTATTTGCAAATAATCCACAACTAGACGGAATTATGTATCCTAGTGCTCGACTCAAAACGGAAAGAATGGGAATAAATATTGTTTTTAAAACAGTAATCTGTGATAAATATTTAGACCTCTGTAAAGTCTATGTTGCTCACTTCTTTAAACCAAATATAGAACAGGAGTTTCTTACTTATTATATGGAATCGATAAAATGTGAAAATCATGGGAAAATCAAGTACAAAATGTGCACGGATTACTTGAGTGACATAAAAGTACAAGAAGCTATTCAGTCTCCAAAAGTTTCTTATTTGAAACTTAAATTTAACTACCAATAATATATTGATACTGCTTTTATTTAAATAGTTTGTAAAAACTACTATTTATAAGAAGTAACCTACTTAAACTTAGTTAAGGCAAGTTGCTTTTTTCTTTTTACTCACAAAACAATCTCTTCAGCAGGTGATTCTTATCAAGAAGACATATATACGTTATATTGGATAGATCCAACTTAATGGCAGACTGTTTCCCTTTTGATGCCTGCAATTAAATCTCCTGTTTTTGGAGTAAATCATTTCATTTGAATCAGGAATGGAATTTAGAGAGGGAAATAAATCCTCAGTTGGTGATTTTTCTTTTTCATATATTTATTGATGGTAAATAATCAATAATTTATTAACGGCATAGGACATCTTTAATTGAAATATCCATATTGCCGACCGTCCGAATCCAAGCTGTTTTTCCAGTACTCTTGCCCAATGGCATCTGTTATTCAAATCTACGATGCACAATACAAAATTATCACAAAGAATATACTGCTTATTCTTGTGAGTCAAAGTGCTATAAATATGCTTCAATAAGATAAGGAAACAATATAAATCTTCGTCGTCAAATTCGATCTCTTCAAAGTCCAACCTGAGATGAAGCTGGGAAGCCACTAATTGCAATACAAGGAAATTCAAACAGATATTCTGCCGTTTCATTAGACGGACTACTGTTCTGAGAGGGGCATTTTATGTTTTATCCATGGTCCGATTATTCATCGAACCATTCCAAAAGAAAAGGTTGCGAGACTCTTCTATTACGAAGCAGGAGGTTCTGGCAAAGCCCAAACCCAATATAATAGTTAAACCCACACCAATTGGAATCATATACTAAAAGTATATAGTTCTGGCACGAACCTTAAACATATTATTGGGTTATGAGTAAACTGTCAGATTTTCTGCTACCAAAATGTTAACGTACTACGACGTTGGAAATGGATTTCTCCCCATTCCCAAAAGCAAAGGTATAAGTTTTTTCAATTTATTCTCTACGATTAGAGAAAAAAAGTAAAGGACACCGAATAATACGATGTCCTTTACTTGGTGGAGAAGATGCCTTATCTTATCAGATAATATTGTTGATAGTCCTGCGTATTTCGTCACGCTTGGTGTTCTTGAAATAATGCTTTTGGATTGCCTGAACGCTGTTGCCTGCAAATTCAGCGATGGTCAAGGTTGAGAAACCGGCCTCGTCCATCTTGGTAATAAACGTACCTCGGGCAGAGTACCAAGTGATTTTATCTTTAAACATTATCATACCACGTACTCGGTCGAGGACTACATTGACTTTTCTTTGAATGGAGGCAATCCGCGAATCCCTTTGCTTTTCAGTTGCATGCTTTTCTTGAAAGACTGGAAAAACAAAGTTACCGTAGCTCTTAGCCTTATATTTATTGATAATATTGAGCGCCTTGTCCGTCAGTACCATTTTTGCTTGTTTCCGGGTTTTCATACGTTCATAAATAAGCATATCGTCAGCAATACATTCCCATGTGAGGTAACATACATCCTTGTCTCCCATGCCACCTGCATAAAAGCTGAAGAGATATAAATCCAAGTAGAATTGTTCTTCTTCAGTAAAGTAATCACGGTCAATGTTCTCTATTTGCTGGAAAACAGAGAATGGAATTGTTTTCGGGATAACGTTATCCCAAACCATCTTTTCCTTAACACAAGAGAATTGAGAGATTTTAGCTCCCGGTACATCCACTTTTCTCGCATTGGAACATACGCCGCGTAACATTCTTAACTTAGTGCACAGCCCACTTTTATTGCCTTTCTTTATACCTTCCTTCTCTAAATAAGCAACATAGTCTTTCACAAACTGCTCTGTAATATCTTGAAAGAAATATGTGGAAAAACTCTTCCCGTACTGTTCCATAGTAAAGCGTTCTAATTGCAGTCTGAAATAATGCAAGTGCTTGGCATTTTGGGAACAAGTAAGTATGTTCCCGTTCTTAACCCTTTCAGTCTTCCGGCACGCTTCGATATAGTCTTGTATCCATTTATCGACAGTTATTACTTTAGATTCATCTCGCTTGATAGCTTTTACATTATCAAGGCTGTGCGACCATTGAACGGGCGACCAGGATTGATTGGTTGCTTCCCACTCTTCGACAACTTTAAGATACTGCATCTTGATGTCAAGAAGTAGCTTGTTCTTTGCAGCTGCTTCAGTGCCTTTGGATTTGAAGGTCTGGGTTTCATTATCCCAATCTTTCATCGCACCAGTTACGTCCAAGACTTTAGACACACGAGCGTATCCGCTTTGAAAAAATACCATTTCTAACTTGACAAGTTGCTTGTCTTTCGGGTTTTCCTTACCTTTGACGTTTAATGAATAAGACATAATTAGTTGTTTTTAGTTATCCATGTGATGTACCCTGCAATCTTGGGGCTTTTTCACCGTACACGGAAGAGTAGGTTAACTACTGCCTTTTTAGTTTATTTCGTGTGTCGTATATTTTGTCACATATCGAAATTTACTATAAATACACTAATAATCAATTAATTACCTCTTACCTAAAAGTGATTATGTCTATCATTCAAAAAATAATCGTATCACTATAGTCAAGCGAAAGCCCGTTAGGCAATTGAATAAATGATATAAGTAAGAGGAAAAGATAAAAACTACATATTGACGGGTTATAGTGAGCAAATCAAGAAAGATACCGCAGTGAACGCTGTTCAGATTGCCAGAATATCTGATTAAAGTAAAAAATGTCTAAAGTATGAGTCCGGAGATTGTGTCCGGATATCAATAACGATAAGCCAAATCTATGAACCGGCTTGCAACGCGATATAATTCGCCGTGCAAGCCGGTTTCTTCTTTTACACACCAAATTCGCATCCATAGAACCGGAAAGGATGTATTTGCGAAATCCCTCACTCATTATAGGTATTTCATTTCCTTAAAATAACAATTTCTAGCGATTGTCCCACGCCCGTTTTTTAACGAATTTTGCGCAAAACTTATTTATGAAGTATTGTCTTTTTAATATAGCATTGTGGGGGCTATTATTTTGTAATCCATTTGAAGCTGCTGCCGATTCAAACATTCATACAATCTCCGGCCGCGTGACCGAAGCAAAAACGAATACCCCTTTACCTGGTGCATCTATCGTCATCAAAGGCACCTACTTATGGGCTGTATCCAATCAGAAAGGAGAATTTACGATACCGGGAATACAAAACGGACGTTATAATCTGGAGGTATCTTTCTTGGGATACGTACCGGCAAGTGTTCCCGTAAACGTACGCAATGACATTAAGAATCTGACCATACAACTTCAAGAGAATACCCTCGCACTGGAAGACGTGGTTGTCACCGCACAAGCTCCGAAAAATGAGTTGAATACTACGCTGACTATCGGCAGCAGTGCGTTGGAGCATCTTCAGGTATCCAATGTCAGTGATATTTCTGCTCTTCTGCCGGGGGGAAAGACGAAAGTACCCGACCTTACCACCAACAATATTTTCTCATTACGCAACGGTGGCTCGACAATTGGCAACGCGGCTTTCGGAACAGCCGTAGAAGTGGACGGCGTCCGTATCGGCAACAATGGTTCGTTCGGTGAGATGAACGGCACAGATACGCGGAGCATTCCTGTGGCGGATATCGAGTCGGTGGAAGTTATCACGGGGGTACCGTCTGCCGAATATGGCGACCTGAACAGTGGTATGGTTAAAATCCATACAAGGAAAGGGAAAACTCCCTGGAACATACTACTATCCATCAATCCCCGCACGGAACAGGTTTCATTTTCCAAAGGGCTCGATTTGGGGAACGACAAAGGTGTTATCAACATAAACGGAGAATGGACAAAAGCCACCCAAAAGCTGATTTCTCCTTATACCTCTTATACTAGAAGAAGTTTCTCCGCCGGATACAGCAATACGTTCAACAAAGTATTCCGGTTCGATATCGGCGTCACGGGTAATATCGGCGGAATGAACACGAAAGACGACCCCGACGCATATTCAGGAGAATATACCAAAGTGAGGGACAACGTATTCCGTGCAAACACTTCATTGTCATGGCTGCTCAACAAATCATGGATAACCAACCTGAAACTCGACGCATCCGTATATTACAATGACAACAACTCGCACGCGCATACCTTTTACTCTTATGCGTCCGAACAACCGGCAGTCCACGCCACGCAGGAAGGATATTTCCTCGCAAGCAAACTGCCATACACCTACTTTGCCGACCAAATTATAGATTCCAAGGAGCTGGACTATGCCGCATCCCTAAAATATGAATGGAACCGCCGGTTCGGGACTGTCAACAGTAACCTGAAAGCGGGTGTCCAATGGAAGGCAACAGGCAATGCCGGCGAAGGGGAATATTACAAAGACCCTGCATTAGCTCCGACCGGCTACCGTCCGCGATCTTACAGTTCGTATCCGTATATGCATAACGTGTCATTTTATGCGGAAGAAAACCTGTCCCTGCCTGTCGGCCATACAATGCTCAGGCTGATGGCAGGCGTACGTTGGGAAAACCTGTTTATCAAAGGAACAGAATACAACAGCCTGAACAGCCTTTCACCACGTTTCAACGTCCGGTGGCAGTTGAACGAACATATCGCTATCCGTGGCGGATGGGGAATTTCGGAGAAGTTACCCTCGTTTTATATGCTATATCCCAAGCAGGAGTACCGGGACATACAGACTTTCGGTTTCTCATCCAATAACAATGAATCATCTTATGTATATTACAGCCAACCCTACACCTTGTTGCACAACAAGAATCTCCGTTGGCAGAAGAACCAAAATTCGGAGATAGGTATCGACCTTGATGTAGCCCGAACCCGGATTTCATTAGTCGGATATTTCAACCGTACGAAACTGCCGTATAAATACACACATACCTATACCCCTTTTTCATATGACGTGCTTCAATTGCCCGATGGATTCACCATGCCCGCCAACCCGCAAATCAATGTGGACAGCCAGACAGGGATGGTTTATATACGTGAGAACGAATCAGGCTATTGGACTCCGATGGATGTGAAGGTGACCGACCGGACATTTGTCAGGTCAACCTCTCCCGACAATGGAGCGGACGTGATTCACCGGGGAGCGGAAATGATTGTCGATTTCCCGGAGATAACTCCTATCCGTACGCAATTCCGGGTGGATGCCGCCTATACATATACCAAATACATAGATAATTCGTTATCCTATTATTATCAGAACGGATGGTCGCACACCGACCCCAGTCTTCCCAACCGTTCCTACCAATATGTAGGTATCTATGCCAATGGCGACAATTCATCCATAACCGCCAACGGCAAGCGCACCCACTCACTGGATGCCAATATCACCGCCATCACCCGCATCCCGAAAGCGCGGCTGATTATATCATGCCGGTTGGAAGCCTCACTCGTGAAACGTTCGCAGAACATTTCCGAATACAAAGGCAAGGAATACGCTTTCAACGTCAGTGAAAGCAGCAACACTCAAACGGGGGGAAGCATTTATGACGGAGACTCCTACACAGCCATCCGCCCGGTAGCCTATCTCGACCTGAACAATGAGATGCATCCTTTCACCGACGCCGAAGCCGGAAATCCGGAGTTCTCCTATCTGATACGCAAATCGGGCAATGCCTATACGTTCGCGGCCGACGGGTACAACCCGTATTTCTCTGCCAACATCAACATTACCAAAGAGATTGGTAATCATATATCCCTGTCTCTCAACGCTATCAACTTCACGAATTCCCGGCCTTATGTGAAATCCCGTGCCACCGGTGTAAGCGCGCTCTTCACCCCTGATTTTTATTATGGACTCACTTGCCGCATCAAACTTTAAACTTATGAAACAATTTATCTATATAGTATTACTGACAGTCACCGGCATCACAGCAGGATGCACGGACATAGACAAAGAGAATCCGTACGCCGACCAGTTGCACACATTGCAGGTCACTGCCGTCTACCCGGAAGGTTACACGGAACATCTCCGTGAAGGAGTAACCGTGAAAATTGAAGACGTAGACCGGGGCAACTCCTACAAGGCAAAAACCGACAGGAACGGAACGGTACAATTTTCACTGGCACAAGGAATATACCGTGTGCAAATCAGTGACAAGAGTGAACAGGACATCTTCAACGGACTCGCCGACAATGTAAAACTGACCGACGGGGATATGGCTTTCAACCTTCCGTTGCTCCACTCCAGGGCAGGAGCTATCATTATCAAGGAAATCTACTGCGGCGGTTGTACCAAACTGCCGTTGGAAGGAAATTACCAGTCCGACAAATACCTCATCCTTCACAATAACGACTCGGAAGTGCAATACCTCGACAGCCTTTGTTTCGGGACACTCGACCCTTACAATGCACAGGCGACCAACGTATGGGTGAAGCAGGACGCGGAAACCGGAGCAACCATCTTCCCCGACTTCGCCCCTATCGCCCAGTGCGTCTGGCAGTTCGGCGGCACAGGCAGGACATTCCCCCTGCAACCGGGAGAAGATGCGGTGATTGCCCTCAATGGAGCTATCGACCATGCAGCACAATACCCGCAATCCGTCAACCTGAACAAAGCCGGATATTTTGTCTGCTACAATAACGTCTATTTCCCGAATACCCAATACCATCCGGCTCCGGGCGACCAAATCACACCGGAACATTACTTGAACGTAGTCGTGAAGACCGGGCAGGCAAATGCCTATACATACTCGTTATCCTCTCCCGCCACTGTCATCTTCAAGGCTGAGGGAACTACAATACAGGACTTCGTTTCCAGGGAAGGCAGCATCATGCAAAAGCCCGGAAGTACAGTCGACCGTGTGATAGCCGTCCCGTTAGAGTGGGTTATCGACGGCACGGAAATATATTACGGCGGTTCCTCTAACAACAAAAAACGCATCTCTCCTTCCATTGACGCCGGATACGTCACACAAAGCGCCACTTACAACGGACGCAGCCTGCACCGCCATATAGACGAAGAAGCCACGCAGGAAGCCGGTTATGAGATACTGGTAGATACCAACAACTCCTCTACCGATTTTTACGAACGGGAAAAACCATCTTTGCATGAGTGATATGAGAAAAATATATATAGCCTGTCTTTTGCTGTCATGCATGGCGACCGCCGCCACGGCGCAAACCTACGACATTATAGAACGACGTAACTCATGGAACGCCGGAGCCAATGTCACCGGTATCATGATGGACAGCGTCACCACTTCTTACGCCGAATTGTACGGGAACAACCGCCACGGCGACTTCCGCAACTCATACGAAGCGGAAAAGTCCTGGAGTGCCGGGGCGGTAGCAAAGTCCATCACGCACCTGAAAAGTTATTCCCTGACCGGCTCGTTCTCCTTCGACCACACTTCCGGCAAGAATATGAGCGGTTCGATGTTTATCCATCCGGGATTTTATCCGGTAGACCTTCTCGAGTTCACCCCCGGACGCAAAAACCTGCAAACCTACGCGTTCATGGGCGGCATAGCAACCGACATCGCCCCCAACTGGCGGCTGGGCGGAAAGGTGGATTTTGCCGCATCCAACTACTCCAAGCGGAAAGACTTGCGGCATACCAACTACAGGCTCGACCTGACGGTAGCCCCCAGTGTCATGTATCATTCCGGTGAACTGGCAATCGGTTTCTCTTATATCTTCAACAAGAACAGCGAGTCTGTCAAAGCGGAAGTTATCGGCACGGCGGAAACATCTTACAATGCCTTTCTGGATAAAGGACTTATGTACGGGGCCTACGAAGCATGGAACGGCAGCGGAATCCACCTGAGCGAATCGGGAATCAACGGTTTCCCTATCAAGGAGCTCTCTCACGGAGCAGCCTTGCAACTGCAATGGAAAGGTTTCTACGGAGAGTTCGGATATACGCATTCTTCCGGTTCTGTCGGCGAACGGGAAGCCATCTGGTTCAAATTCCCGACACATCGGATTGCTTCCCGTTTAAGTTACCGCTTCAAACAAGGGAACAAAGAGCATTTCCTACGGCTGAACCTGCAATGGTCGCATCTGGCAAATAATGAAAACGTAATAAGCAAGGAGACAGTCAACGGAATAACGACCACTCATGTACACGGTTCCAACCGCATCTTCGAGAAAGACGCTTTCTTCGCCAATCCCGAATATGAACTTTTAAGCCCCCGCGGAGAGTTTCGTGCGGGAAGCGAGTTGTCGGTATTCAAGTCTCTCGCCACCCAAATGTACCCTTATATTGCTTCGGAAAAGATGCTATGCAGCCGGACGTATATCTCCGGCGTGCTTCATACCGGAAGATTCGACCTGAAAGCTGCCGTTTCTTTTTCTACGGGAAGTTTCACCGAAAAAAGCAGGACTGCCGGAACAACGACAGAGCCGGGCGACCCGCCCTACCGCCTGACGGATGAGTATAATCTGCGGAATGAGTACGCAACCGCCACGCGCACCACCTTTCAGCTCGGATTACGCTATCATTTCAACAAAGGAATTTACGCGGAAGTGCAGGGAAGTTATACGCACGGTTTCAACCTTAACCATATAGAAGGTTCAAGCCGTTGGAACGAAACGGTAAAGTTAGGATATACCTTTTAAATTAGAAACAATCCATATTTATACATACTAAATTATCAAGCAATGAAGAAGATTTTGACATTTATGTTCGCAGCCGCACTGTTGGCATCCTGCCAGCAGGAAGAGAATGAGACTACGACTATTGACACCAATGGCCGCATTACTATCGCACCTATTATCACACGTGCTACGGAAGTTGACTTCGAAGATACAGACCAAATCGGCGTAACAATCACCCAAAGCAATGACTTTGTGTACGCATCAAACAAGCTGATGACATACAGTAACGGAGTATTTACCGGTGACTTGCTTTGGTACCCCGAAGGAAACGACAAATCGCAGATAGTAGCCTATTATCCTTATGACGCAGCCGGTACTCCGACTTCATTTACAGTAAAGGCCGACCAGACTACAGGCTACGGCGCGTCCGACCTTATCGCCGCAAGCAAGTCCGACGTACTTCCTTCTACCAATGCTGTCGTCATGAACTTTAAGCATATACTTACCAAACTCGTTATTAACATAGAGAACGATACACAATCGGATATTTCATCGGTCGTACTGAAAGGTTCTGTCCCGACCGCTACTCTCGACCTGCCCGCCCTTTCGGTTACAGCAGACGAAAGCGCTACGGCAACAGACATTACCGCACAAGTTGTTAAGGCAAATGAGACTTACCGTGCCATCGTCATCCCGCAGACAGTAGCTTTCACCCTTGAAGTGACAACTGCCGACGGCAAGACTTTATCACAGAGACTTACTTCTACCACACTGGCTCAGGGCGGACAATACAGTGTAAATGTCCGTGTGCTGCCCGATGATATAATCGTTACGCTTAGTGGAAAAATCGAGAGTTGGACAGATGAGGGGGAAATCGGAGCAGACAATGAAGTACCTTTTGAAGAGCATCTTGATGAGAATTATTTCTTGTATGACGGAGTGAAATACAACATTGTAACTCTTGCGAACGGCACAACATGGATGGCAGAACCACTTGCTTACTTACCGAAAGGATATACTCCGTCCACTGACCCGACGGCAGATTCTCATATTTGGTATCCTTATGAAATAGTAGACGGTGCAACCGTAGCTACAACAGAAGCAAGTGCTATAAAAGAATTGGGTTATCTATATGACCTGCAAGCTGCACTGGGTGGTAAGGAAATCACGGAAAGCAACCTGAATAGTTTTGAAGGAGCACAAGGCATCTGCCCGAAAGGATGGCATATACCGACACGTCTGGAATACTTTAACCTCGTAGGGAAATCAACGAATGATGCCGACGGAAAAGTACCGGCTGATGGTGATAAAGCACTTTTCTATGATGCAGCCTATGATGGTGGCAAAATTGCATCACTCAATGAAGCAGGATTCAATTATCAGTTCTCCGGAGTTCGCATGGCATCAACTTTCGCAGCTACTCCCTCCTATCAGAAAACAGTAATCAGCAGCACCACCAGTACAAAAAGCGAATGGTTCGGGAAGCCAAGTGTGAATTATTATATGACTTCGACAGCTTACAAGGCTGCATATAACGCCAGCGAAGAACTTACCAATATTCAGTTCTTCACATTAATGAGCACATTTACCCTTGCCAAATATCCGGAAGGCAGATTATCATTATCGTATGTCGGCATTAAATCCGGCATGCAACTCCGTTGTGTAAGGGACTAATCCGCCACCCTGTAAAGAGAACCATTATACGCTATAAGCAAAACAAGAAACTATTTACAAACTATATAAAAACAAAAGCAGTAACAATGAAAACAAGAAAGCTAACAATCGCAATTGCCCTCATGGCAATAACCATTATCGGAACTTCATGTGGCAACAAACAACAGAAAAGCGCGTCAGAAGCAACTACGGAACAAACCGTCTCTTCCGCTTTAGAAATCGACTCCCTTCTGGCAAATGCCGAAAGCCTTGCCGGAAAAGAGGTAACCATCGAAGGCGTCTGTACCCATACCTGCAAACATGGTGCAAAGAAAATCTTCCTGATGGGCAGCGACGACACGCAAGTAATCCGCGTAGAAGCCGGAACACTGGGAGCATTCGACCCTAAATGCGTGAACTCCATCGTCCGCGTCACCGGTACACTGAAAGAGCAACGCATCGACGAAGCCTATCTCCAAAACTGGGAAGCCCAACTCAAAGCACAAGCTGCCGAAAAACACGGAACAGGCGAAGCCGGATGCGACACTGAGAAGAAAGCGCGCGGTGAAACAGCCAACACGCCCGAAGCCCGTATCGCAGACTTCCGCGCCAAGATAGCCGACCGCAAGGCAAATACAGGAAAAGAGTATTTATCATTCTATTTTATGGAAGCCAATTCGTATGAAGTGGAGTAGCAGCATCCGTAAATGGAGCCGGATTATACACCGTGATTTATCATTTTTCTTTGCCGGAATGGTCTTGATTTATGCCATTTCCGGCATTGTGATGAATCATCGCGATACGATTAATCCGAACTTCTCCATCACGCGGAAAGAATATAAGATAACAGAAAACCTGCCGGACAAAACCGGAATGAATAAGGAGAAAGTACTTACTTTACTACAACCACTGGGAGAGACAGGCAACTACACCAAACATTACTTCCCTCAAACGGACGTGATGAAGGTCTTTCTGAAAGGCGGTTCCAACCTGCTGGTGAATGTAAAGACAGGGGAAGCAGTCTACGAGTCTGTCACCCGCCGGCCGCTTATCGGGGCGATGTCCCGCCTGCATTACAATCCGGGGCAGTGGTGGACACACTTCGCGGATATTTTTGCCGTCGGACTTATTATCATCACTCTCTCCGGCATCATCATGCTGAAAGGGAATAAAGGTATTATCGGCAGAGGGGGAATAGAGCTAATTGTCGGAATCTTGATTCCTATTCTCTTCCTTTTCTTCTTTTGAATAGAATAACAGATAAAATCGAATGGAACATATTATCAAATGTAACAACCTGACGCATTATTACGGCAAACGGTTGATTTACGAAAACCTTAGTTTCACAGTACCCAAAGGACGTATCCTGGGACTGTTAGGGAAAAACGGTACGGGTAAGACCACCACTATAAATATCCTGAGCGGTTACCTCAAGCCGCGCTCGGGAGAGTGCCGTATCTTCGGACAGGAGATACAAAGCATGGCACCTGCCCTGCGCCGCAACATCGGACTGCTGATTGAAGGTCATGTACAATATCAGTTTATGACCATCACCGAAATAGAGAAATTCTACGCTGCTTTCTATCCCGGACAGTGGAAAAGGGAAGCGTATTATGAGCTGATGAACAAGTTGAAAGTAGCTCCGGGACAGCGTATCTCACGTATGTCTTGCGGACAACGCTCGCAAGTGGCTCTCGGACTGATTCTCGCGCAGAATCCCGAACTTTTGGTCTTGGATGACTTCTCCCTCGGACTCGACCCCGGTTACCGTCGTCTGTTCGTTGACTATCTCCGTGACTATGCCCGCTCCGAAGGAAAAACGGTCTTCCTGACTTCGCATATCATTCAGGATATGGAACGTCTGGTGGACGATTGCATCATCATGGACTACGGAAAGATACTGATTCAGAAACCGATTTCCGAGTTACTGGAAAAGGGACGCCGCTATACATTTACAGTTCCCGAAGGCTATGAGTTTCCCGAATCCGGAGATTTCTATCATCCTTCCGTCATGCGGAATACGTTGGAGACTTTCTCCTTCCTGCCGCCTGCGGAAACAGAGGAGAAGCTGAAATCAATGTCAGTGCCTTATACGGACTTGCATAGCGAACAAGTGAATCTGGAAGACGCCTTTATCGGTCTGACAGGGAAATACTGAATTGAGAATTGAAAAATAAGAGCCGATAGATTATTGACTGATAGATAATCGGCTGATAGATTAGAACAGATAACTTATCTTAAAACAATGTACGCTATATTTTATAAAGAATGGATAAAGACACGGTGGTATTTCCTGCTTGCCGTACTCGCCACACTCGGTTTTACCGGCTACTGTATGCTCCGCATCAACCGGGTGGTAGAAATGAAAGGAGCCGCGCATGTATGGGAAGTCATGCTGCAACGGGATGTCATATTCATTGATATGTTACAATATATCCCCCTGATTGCCGGAATCCTGATGGCAATCGTGCAGTTTGTGCCCGAGATGCAGCGCAAGTGCCTGAAACTGACGCTTCACCTGCCTTATCTGGAGTTGAAGATGACAGGAAATATGCTGCTCTCCGGTCTGGTGCTGCTCCTTGTCTGCTTCGCTTCCAACTTCCTGCTGATGGAAGTTTATCTGAGCGGAGTGCTTGCCCATGAACTGAAGAACCATATCCTGCTCACCGCCCTGACGTGGTATCTTGCCGGAATCTCCGGTTACCTGCTTGTCGCATGGATTTGTCTCGAACCGGCATGGAAACGCCGTATCCTGAACCTTGTCATCGCCGTGCTTTTACTGCGAATCTTCTTTCTGTCGCCCACACCGGAAGCCTACAACAAGTTTCTCCCCTACCTGCCGGTCTATACATTGCTGACAGCCTCTTTCTCATGGCTCTCCATCGTACGGTTCAAGGCGGGAAAACAAGACTAAAAGAAATGAAGAACTAAACATTAAGAATCAAATAAAGATGAGACGTTTCAGTACCTTATTATTATATGTCACCATTGCTTTCCTGCTCCTATGGCAGTTGCCGTGGTGTTACAATTTCTTTGTTGTAAAGCCGGAGAAGACTCCCTTTACGCTATATAGCTTCGTTATCGGTGATTTCGCCCTGATGGGACAAGAGGACGGAAAAGGAACGGTGCGCCGTGACCTTGCCGGAAATATCTATTCCGAAGCTGCTTTCGACAGCATTCTTCCGATGTTCTACTTCCGTCAGTTGATGTCCGACGAACGTTTTCCGGACACGATAAAAGGAATAGCAGTCACTCCCAAACTGGTGCAAACGGAGAACTTCAACTTCCGCAGTGTCCCTTCGGACATCAATGCTCCCTCTATCGGACTTTATCCTTTACTCGAATCCATGTCCGGACGTGTAGACCTCAAGATGCCGGACGATGTATTCCGCATCACTTCCCAAGGAATTGACTTTATCGACATGGCTACCAACAGCGTAAAGGCAGACAAAAGCCTTCAGTTCACGGAAGCCATGAGCAAAAAAGGTTTCCGCTTCCCCGCTACGGAGATAGCAGGAAACCCGACCGTGAAGAAAGAGTACGACGAAGGATATCTCCTGTTGGATGCCGACCGCCGTCTGTTCCATCTGAAACAAGTGAAAGGCCGTCCTTACGTCCGTGCCATAACACTGCCCGAAGGACTGGCACTGAACCACCTGTACCTGACAGAATTCAGGAGTAAAAAGACGCTTGCTTTTATGACAGACGTCAACAATGCCCTTTACGTCTTGAACAACCGTACCTATGAAATAGTGAAAACAGGTATCCCAATGTTTAATCCTGAAACGGATGCGCTGACGATTATAGGCAATATGTTCGACTGGACTGTACGGGTGACTACTCCGGCTTCCGACAACTATTATGCATTGAATGCCGACGATTATTCACTGATTAAGGCATTGGAGAATAAATCGAATGTTCATTCCATGCCGGGTATCATTTTCACTTCCTATACGGACAAGTATGTGATGCCGCGCTTCGAATAACTTCCCTATTCCACACATTCAATCAGTCAGGGATTTTATCGGAAACCTGTAAAACAGAAGCAGCTTCCGACAATCCCTGATTGTTATTTCCCATATCCATAGAAAACAAAAAGCAATAATTTTCATTTATTCAACAGAAAGCCATATCTTTGTTCACACAAATAGATAAATAAGCCGCAATTGCCTCTGCGTTATACACAAACAAATACGGTTAATGAAAACTACTTTATATATAACCGTATGAGAATCTACAAAACACTTATATTCATATCCCTAAGCCTTTTTGTCCTTTTATTCCAAAGTTGTTCACTCCCTGCCGATGACGAAGCGGCAGAAAATCCCGAAGGAGAAGATACTATCACATCCGAACTTCCATGGGAAGGGGAAACGGATAAATTCACCATCAATGCCAAAGAGGGAATCCGCCTGAATGACCCGCAGGAAGATGCAGGAACCGCCTACGCCACTTTCCCTTCTTCTTCCGTAAAAAACACCCGTTGGGAATTCGGAGTATGCCTTACTTTTAATCCGTCCGCCAACAATTATGCCCGATTTTACCTGACCTCTTCTTCCAACGTACTTTCCGGCAGTTTGAACGGTTATTATATCCAGATAGGTGGTGCCAAAGACAACGTAGCACTTTATCGCCAGAATGGAAAACAATCCAAACTTCTGGCTTCGGGAAGGGAACTGATGAAAGGAAACAACTCACCGAAGTTATATATAAAAGTAGAGTGTGACAACAACGGCTACTGGACTTTCTGGACACGCCTGGATTCCGAAGATGAATACACCAAAGAAAAACAAATAAAAGACAATAGTATCCAAAACTCTTCCTGTTGCGGAATATACTGTATTTATACCCAAACCCGCAGCAAAGGCATCACTTTCCATCATGTACAGTTATCGAACGATGTGGAGACAACGACAAAACCCGACGGGACACCGGATGAACCGGATACCCCCGCAGACCCTGTCCACGTTCCGCCTGATTATCCGGCAGAAGTAAAAGGGATTTTATTGTTCAACGAAGTAATGTATGATAATGCAACAGACGGGGCAGAATATATAGAACTCTATAACCCATCCGGTTCTACCGTCTCTGTCCCGTCATTAAAACTTATGAGATATGTAGATGCGGGGGCGAACACCACAACCACCAAGTCTACCGTTATCCTGCAACAAACGGACGGCAATCAGGAAATAAGCGTTCCCCCTTACGGTTATATATGCCTTACGAAATCAGCCGCTACCCTTATCAAAAAGCACAAGACCAATGGAGAGACAATTATCGGAATAGCCAACTTTCCCAAACTGACCAACGAAGACAGTTATCTCGCTATAATGACTAACGAGGAAAAGTCACGGCTTATCGACAAATGCAGTTACTTTGAGTCCATGCACAGTTCCGGTGATAAAAGACATCAAGGCATATCTCTTGAAAAGGTTTCACCGGAACTATCTTCCTCAACCCGGAAGAACTGGCATTCATCCAAAGCACTGACAGGGGGAACGCCGGGAATACCAAACTCACAAGAATAAGTTCACTCTCAAGACCTTTCTATTGGCACAGTTGTGCCACCGCATTGGCACGCTCATGCCAACGGACTGGCACAGTTGTGCCAATGCGGTGGCACAAGGCATGGCATATAGGATGCTTATTTCTCTCCTATATATTTAGAAGGCGACACCCCGAAGTGTTCCGTAAAATGCTTGCGAAGCGTACGGGTATCCGAATAACCGACCATCTCCGTAATCTCCTGAATCGAGTACCGGTTTTCCAAAATCAACGAAGCGGCCTTACTGATGCGAATACTCCGAATCATGTCTATCACAGACAAGTCACTACGCTGTTTTACTTTACGGTATAGTGTAGGCTGGCTCATATTCAGTTGTTCGGCCAACATCTTGACATTGAAGTTCTCATTAGGAATATTCGCCTCTATGACATGAATCAATTGTAACAAAAAGGCGTCTTCCTGTTCCCCTTCTTCCGATTTCTGTTTCAGCATCAAGGCTTTGGTATAAATCCTCTTCAACTGTTCACGCTGCAAAATCAGGTTATCAACTTTCGCTTTCAGGATTTCAGGGTTGAAAGGCTTCATCATATAATCATCCGCCCCGCTACGCGAACCTTGCAGGATGTCCGCATCCTCTGCTTTTGCTGTCAGCATCAAGATAGGAATATGTGCTGTCTCTTGTTGTGAACGAATTTCCTCACAACAAGTAAAACCGTCTTTTACAGGCATCATCACGTCGGAAATAATCAAATCGGGAAGCTTTTCTTTCGCCATGTGTACACCTTCTTCACCATTGCCGGCTTCATATACCGTATATTTGGAAACAAACAAGCTCCGAATGTATTCGCGGACATCTTCATTATCTTCAATGATTAACAGGCTTTTTTTAGACGCCACATTCTGCATTTCATTTTCCGAAGCTTGCAGAAACAACTCAGTTTTCAAGCCACTCGATTGTTCCACTTCTTCCCGCTGACAATCTACCCACTCACAAGTATCCTTTAAGAAATGCTCTTTCCCCTCAGGGATATACAATACAAATGTGCTTCCCTCCCCCGGCACACTTTCCAACGTGACCAAACCATGGTGCAAATCCATCGTGTTTTTCACAATATGTAATCCGATTCCTATTTTTGTCGAAACTTCCGGCATATTCTCTCCTGTTATGAATGACTCAAAAACATGTTTTTGCTGTTCTTTCGAGATTCCCACCCCCGTGTCCGAAACGGCTATCTGACAATAGCCGTTTCCATCTTTTACCACATAAGAAACAGAAAGTAAGACACTACCTCCCAAAGACGGCGTATATTTAAAAGCATTTGAAAGAAGATTCTGCACAGCAGAAAATATTTTACTCTCATCCACCCAAAACAGAAGTTGTCTGTCTGGTAAGTTTACCTCAAAATGCAAACCTCTGATTTCCGCCATTTGCCGGAATGACTCCGATACATTCTTTATCAATTGTACCAGATCTACTTCCGATACCCGAAGTCTTACCATCCCAGCATCTATTTTTTGCACATACAACAAATGATCAACCAAAGTATGTAACGAAGTGGCATTCTCGTACATGATCCGCAACTTCTTATAGAAAGGCTCCAACACAGTACCTTGTTTTATCAATTCCTGCAATGGAGCAAGGATCAAAGTTAGCGGAGTGCGCAGTTCATGAGCAACTCCCGTAAAAAAGTTTTCACGTTCCATACGTATCTGGTGTTCTTTCTCACGTTCCATATTGACGGTCAGTAGTTCATGCTTCATCTGCATTTCACGTTCCAGACGCTTTTGGCGCATTTTCATCAACCGTATGCAATACATTATTCCAACTGACACCAACAAGAATATGAAAACACGAAAAATTAAAGTGTTACTCCAATGAGGAAGAATTACTATTTTCAAAGAAGTCACAGGACCTGCCTGCCCGTCCGGATAAATGCTCCTGACTTCAAATACATAATCTCCGGCCGCCAAATTGGTATATACCGCCTTTTCTCCATCATCAGATATCAACCAACTTTCCTGATAAGGTAAAAGCCGATAGTTATATTTCTGCTGTTCGTTGGAATAGGACAAATTATTAAATATTAAAGCAATGTCCCGGTTAGCATTATTCAATATCACCTGTTCTGTATAAGAAATCATCTTGTCAAGCACAATCTGATTATTTATCTCTTTTCCTATTTCAACGGAGCGATTATCAACTTCCAAACCTGTAATCAAGACCCGCTCATTATTCGGCCAAGTATCTATTTCATTTGGATCAAAATAAGTCAGACTTTGGTTATTTCCAAAAAACAAAGTACCACAACTGAACAGCGCAGAACGATTACTCCCTGCTATATAATAGTTGTAAAAAAGATGTTGATGGCGGCTATAACGTGATATTCCCGAATTACTACCTAACCAGATATGCTCCTTACCATCTTCCACGATACATCCGACAAAATTACTACACAATCCGTCAGCAGTTGTATAAAATTCACAGATTGTATCTTGAGAAGGCGAAAGAATGGCAAAACCATCAGTATAGCCAATATATAAGTTTCCATCTGAAGACGCTAATAATGAACGCACCGAATAGTAATCAAGCTTAAGACTTTCCTCATAGCCTTTACGAACTGCCATATCACCGGAAGCTGATTCTAAAATCCTGCACACTCCCTGTTCACTTGTCCCTAACCATATTGCTCCATCTTCTGTTTGGGCAAGAGCACGTACCCAAATGGCCCCTTTCTCATTCAGCCAACGCTCTATGGGCAATCTCACACAAGTCCCTGTCTGCAGTTCATATAAAAGGAGTCCGTGCTCCGTACCTATCCAAAGCCGTTCTTTCTTATCCATATACAAAGCCCATACAGGAGACTGGTTGACAGCCCCGTCTATTACCAAAGACTGGTTAATAAACTTACCGGATTGGGTGTTATAAACAGTCAGCATACCATTCTTATTTCCAAACCAAAGGTTTCCAGCGGAATCTTTCGACGCACATAATATCGTCTCTTCAGACTTCTCCTTTTTAACATTCATTGCCGAAAAACAAAGTTTTCCATTTTGAATATACGGTGTATCACTCCGCATTATCCCTTTATGAAAGGTAGCCAACCATATATGCCGCTCATCATCCATAAGCACACTACATATTTCATTATGCCTGTCCTGATAATAGCGGTTATAAAACTGGGATCTCAAGTCCGAATACATCACTCCACCGCCATTGGTACCAATCCACAAAACACCATTCGGATCATAAAAGGCAGAAATCATCCTAGTCTCAAGATTCCGATGAATTTGCGTATAAGTGTAGTTATATACTTCTGAAGTCAATTCCTCCTTTTTTTCTCCATCTGGCATCAGTAAAGTATAACCACTCCATGTAGCTGCCAAATAACGGTTATTTCCGATATATATAGTTTCATAAACATCTGTATGGGAAAGGAGATTTTCTTTTCCCGTTCCACCATAAGAAATACGGTCAATATGCCCCGTACATGTATGATAACGAATAATTCCTCTTGCCAAAGTCGAAACCCATACAATCCCTTGCCTGCTCAAAACAGAAGTGATTTGCAATGCTTTTCCATTATCCAGTGAGACTTTTTCACATATTTCCGAAGTATCCGTACAGAATAAAAACAAATCCCCTTTATTAGTTGTCAACCAAATTCTGTTCTTATTTTCCCCATCATAACAAATAGCACTAAAAAAAACATTTTGTTCTGGCAACAAATCGTACTCTTTTTGCAACTCAATACGGACAGTAACCGTATTACTTTCCGGTTCTGCCTGATCCTTCCATCGACATAACAACAATCTATTTCCGGTTACTCCCCAAAAAGAAGATTCATCAATAGGTAATACATGATTGAAGGTATTTTTTTCCATCCTAGAAGCAGAAGATACAGGAATAAAAGCTTCCCGCTTCCGGTTGTAAGCATGAAAAGTACCATTGGAAACGACCCCCAGATAATCATGAGACAAGCGCACAATAACAGAATTCGGGATGTAGCTTTCTTGCGGTTTGAAATTTCTGACAGTCCTGCCATCATAACGGCTTATCCCGTCATTGGTCCCGAACCACATAAATCCATCATCATCTTTATATATGGAAGTTATTGTATTATCAGCCAGACCATCCTGCATCGTCAGTAAACGAATGTCTTTGTCAAAAAAAGCATGCACAAGATTTATCGGGCAACTACTTACAATCAAAATAAAAAGAATTAGATTTAAGTATTTCATCATTTTTTGTTTTGATGCAAATAAACCAATTTATAACCGAATACACAAAAAAAAGTTATAAAGAAATAATGTTTGAATTAAACATGTATACTCAATGAAAAGAATATGCATATCCTGAAAATTCTTATTCACGTACTTTTGCATTTGTAATATAACAACCTTATGTTCAACTTTAATCAAAATGCAATGAGAAGACTTAAATCATTACTCATCATGTTGTTGCTCAGCATTAATATCATGTATGCACAGCAAATCAACATTACAGGTATGGTCACTGACAAAAAGCTCAATGAGCCCATTATTGGTGCCAGCGTGATAGTAAAAGGAAGTACCAATGGAACGATTACCGATTTCGATGGTAAGTTTACTCTTACTAATGTTCAGATAGGAAATATGCTAGTCATATCCTATATAGGTTATCAAACTAAAGAGATTAAAATCACTTCTGAAAAACAATATTCTATTTCCTTGGATGAAGACACCCAGACATTGGACGAAGTGGTTGTAGTAGGATTTGGTACCCAGAGAAAAGCCAACCTGACCGATGCCGTAGCAACCGTAGATACTAAAATGCTGGATTCACGTCCGGTAACCAACTTAGGACAATCTCTGCAAGGTACAGTTCCCGGTCTAAATCTGTCTGTCGGAAATCGGGGTGGTGAATTAGGACAAACACTAGATATCAACATTCGTGGCACTGGTACCATATCACAAGGTTCCAATGCAGCAACTTTAGTGTTAATCGACGGAATTGAGGGAAATATGAACAATCTTAACCCAGACGATGTAGAATCTATTTCTGTTTTGAAAGATGCCGCATCAAGTTCCATTTATGGTTCCCGTGCCGCCTTTGGCGTAATCCTAATTACAACCAAAAAAGGAAAAGCAGGAAAAATCAACGTCACTTATTCGGGAAATGCCCGCTACTATGGTCCCAACCACCTGCCCGACTTAATGAATTCATGGCAGTTTGCCAATTATTTCAATGAAGGTAATGCAAACTCCGGCTCCCCCAATCCCATTTTTGACGCAGACACCATGGATCGTATCCAAAAATATATGAACGGAGAAATCAGCACCAGCACTGTTGCCAATTCTAACGGCAACTGGCAATTCCATGAAAAAGCCAATGACAATGTAAACTGGTACAAAAAACAATATAAATGGTCATGGGCACATGAACACAATCTGAATATAAGTGGCGGTACTGACAAAAGCCAATATTATGTTTCTGCCAATTATTTAAATCAAGACGGAAATTTACGTTTTGGTGAAGATACATATGACCGCATTTCTACAAACGCCAAATTCAATGCACAACCGTACAAATGGCTGGATATTGAGGTTAACACCAAATATGTACATACCGACCTCGATAATCCATTCTATACCGATTTGGACGGTTTGCTTTATCATGATATTGTACGTATGTGGCCTACCATGCCATTTGAAGACCCGAACGGACACTATATGCGTAACGGCAAATTAGCACAATTGACAAATGGCAGCCGTTCGAAAACCAGCAATGATAATGTATATCTGCAAGGCCAATTAGTATTTCACCCGATGAAAGGTTGGAATATTTATGCAAATGCAGGTTTACGCCTTATCAGCCAACTAAAGAGACAAAATTTGAACAAAGTTTATGAATATAATGTAGAGAATGAACCGCTGTTACTTTCATATGGTTCAAATTACACTGCGGGACAAACCGGCGCCATGCAGCATTGGACAAAAGCCAATCATCTGACTACCAGTTTATATTCTGATTATTCTTTCTCCATTGACCAACATATGTTTAAACTCATGGTCGGTGTCAATACTGAAAAATACAACAATCGCTATTTATCAGTCAAACGTATGGACTTGATATCGGAAAATGTTCCGGAAATCGGTTCTGCTACCGGAGAGGATGTTATCAATGAAGCAAGTGCGTATTCATGGGCGACAGCAGGTTTCTTTGGTCGTATCAATTACGATTACTCTAACAAATATTTCTTTGCGGCAAACTTACGCTATGACGGTTCTTCACGCTTCCTGCGTAAAGACCGCTGGGGAGTGTTCGGTTCTTTCTCTTTAGGCTGGAATATAGCCGCTGAAGAGTTCTTTTCTGTAAACAAAGATATCATTAACCAATTAAAGCCACGTTTCTCTTGGGGTACATTAGGAAATCAAAACACTAAATCATATTATCCGATGTACTTACTACAGACCGTCAAAGCTAACGGTGGAAGCTGGTTAATGGGAGATTCCAAACCATCTGTCGCCAATGTTCCTGGAACAATCAGCAGTTCTCTGACTTGGGAGACCGTTAAATCACTGAACGTCGGTTTCGACTTGGGTATGCTGCGCAACCGTCTTACAGTCAACTTCGATTACTTTGTCCGTAAAACACTTGACATGGTAGGTCCCGCATCTGAAATAGCAGGTATCTATGGAACAGGTATGCCACAAACCAACAATACCAATCTCCGCACAAAAGGTTGGGAACTGGCTGTAGCATGGCGCGACCAAATAGGGCAAGTCAACTACAACGTAGGATTCAATATTGCCGACTCACGTTCTTTCGTAGACAAATATCCCAATGCGGACAAATCAATCAAAACCTATTATGAAGGGCAGGAACTGGGAGAAATCTGGGGATATGTAACTCATGGCATTGCCAAAAGCCAAGCAGAAATGGATGAATGGACAGCCAAGAACAATCCTTCCTGGGGTTCAGGCTGGGGTGAAGGTGACATTATGTATACCGACTTGAATAATGATAACGTAATCAATGAAGGAGCCAATACCGTAGATGATCCGGGAGACCGCAAAATTATCGGCAACTCCACTCCACGCTTCCGTTTCGGAATCAATTTGGGGCTAGAATGGAAAGGTTTAGATTTCAGTATGTTCTGGCAGGGAGTGGCCAAACGGGACCTAGCTTTGACAGGAGCTATGTTTTGGGGACTTTCCGGTGGTGAATGGCAATCAACAGGTTTCAAAGAACATTTGGATTATTATCGTCCGGAAAATACAAATTCTGTATTTGGCCCCAATACAGATGCCTATTTCCCCAGAATTTACATGGGTAAAGATATGAACCAAAAAGTACAGACCCGCTACTTGCAAAATGGTGCCTATGCACGACTTAAAAATATTCAAATAGGATATACATTGCCTAAGCAGATTATCAACAAACTATGTATGCAGAACCTACGTGTATTTGTCAGTGCAGAAAATGTATTGACCATCAGCAGTTTGCCAGGAGGATTTGATCCGGAAACAACTTATTCTGTCTATGGAGATGAATTTTCCGGTAAGACATACCCGCTCCAAAGCACAATTTCATTTGGTATTAATGCAACTTTCTAAACAATCAGAACGCATATGAAAAAGATATTATTATATACATTCATGGTCGCATCAGGCATATTTGCCTCATGTAACGACTATCTGGACTGTGAACCAATTACAAGTGTAAGTACAACAGTCTATCTTTATTCTGAATCAGACTTAGCCGCTTATGCCGCGAAATTCTATAATGACAGCGAAAATGAAAATAATGACGAATATGGAAATATTCTCCCGTCACATGGTTCAGGCAGTTATAACATGGGACTCTTTGATGATGACAATGGGACTGACAACCAAACAGCCGATACCCCCAACAAATTGCTTGTAAAAGGACAATCCTATGTTGGTGACGAAAATCTTTGGTATAAATACTTCCGAAAAATTCGTGCAACCAATTATTTCCTGCAGAGTGTCCCCCAACGTTTTGAGAATGGAGAAATCACGGGTAATGATGCAAATATCAAACATTATATCGGTGAAGTCTACTTTTTCCGCGCCTATATTTATTTTATGGCACTGCGAAATCTAGGAGATTTCCCTATTATAAAAGAAGTGGTGTCCGACGATTATGATGTTATACGCGAAGCATCCAAACGCCGTCCACGTAACGAGGTAGCCCGTTTCATTCTTTCTGATCTGGATAATGCCTACAACTATATGTTACCCACCGCTCCTGTAACCAACCGTCTGAATCGGGATTGTGCAGCCTTGGTAAAAAGCCGCGTAGCCTTATTTGAAGGCACCTGGGAAAAATATCATAAAGGTACTGCATTTGTTCCCGGTGGTCCCGGCTGGCCCGGCGCTACTATGGATTATCTGAAAGACTTCAATGTCAACATTGATTCCGAAATCAGATACTTTCTGGAGCAAGCTGTCGAAGCTGCCGACATCGTGGCCAAAGCTCATCCTATATTAAACAACGATTATTCTGCAATGTTCAACTCAGTAGATTTGAGTAGTATGAATGAAGTTTTGTTATGGCGCAAATATAGTTTGAATTCTGAAGCAACTTCCTATCATTTTGTAGTAAGTTACCTACAGCGTAACGGTGGCGGAAATGTTGCTTTCACACGCTCAATGGTGGATTCCTACCTAATGAAAAACGGTTTGCCGATTTATGCCGACAACTCCGACTATCAAGGTGACGGTTCTTATGAGGATCTATTCACCAACAGAGATCCCCGCATGGAGCAAACCATCCTTAAAACCGGAGATCTCTTATCTGACGGTCCCAACTTGATAGAGTACATAAAAAATGACGGTAAAGGTTATTTCTATCGGGCTCCGATTTTCGAAGGACAGGTTGAAAACAGCAATGCTACTGGTTACTGTCTTCGCAAAGGATTAAATACTTCCGGTAACATGCAGACCACTAAAGAGTCTTACACCGGATGTCCTATATTCCGCGCAGCAGAAGCTTATCTGAATTATCTGGAGGCATACTACGAATTACATGGCAATTTACAGGGTAACTGTGACACTTATTGGAAAGCTCTCCGTACTCGTGCCGGTGTAGATACAGACTATCAGAATACAATTGATAATACAATCATGGAAAAAGAAAAGAATGATTGGGGAAGTTATTCTACCGGAACCCAAGTGAATACTACATTATACAATATCCGTCGTGAACGTCGGATAGAATTGGCGGCCGAAGGACATCGTATGAATGACTTAAAACGTTGGAGAGCTCTTGACCAAGTAAAAAATATACATATTCAGGGATGTAATTTCTGGGAAAGCATTTACCTGCTGTACACAAATCCTCAACCCGAAGATGCTGCTTCCACACTTGCGAAAATGACATTGACAGAATATGGAACTACGGAAGAAACAGCCAACGTTTCATCACGCAATGACCCATACGCAGAAGGAAAATATTTATTACCCTACCGTAAAAATAAAGCAAATATAGGATTTGACGGGCTTAATTGGAATACCGCCAAATACTTATACCCAATAAGTAACCGGGAATTCCGCTTAACGACCGCAACAGCCGGTTCTGGTGACTTTGACAGTTCCAGTATCTATCAAAATCCGGGATGGAGCAAGAATGACGGTACATTGCCTGTAGGCGATTAGAAACCAAGTCGGTTCTCAGCCAATAGCAAAGAGTACCGAGTTTTGCATCAGTATCAGGGAGGAAAAGTTGTCTTTCACAAAAATAACTTTACCTCCCTATTACAATACATGAAATAATATATGTATCTTTACCCATTATAAACGTCACCATGCAAAAGATAATTTACCTTCTGGAATTTGTCAGCGGAACTATATTTTCGTCGCTGTCTGTTATTGCCCAGCCATCTCCTAATCTTCTTTTCATCATGGCTGACCAATATCGGGGTGACGCTCTCGGCTGTATTGGTAAAGAGCCGGTGAAAACTCCTTGTCTGGATAATCTAGCTTCCAAAGGCATTCTATTTACTAATGCAATCAGCAGTTATCCGGTTTCATCTCCTGCACGAGCCATGTTAATGTCAGGCCTGTATCCACCACACAACAAAGTTACAAGTAACTGTAATTCACAAACTGCACCTTATGGAGTGGAACTTCCACAAGACGTCTATTGCTGGAGTGATGTATTGAAAAACATGAATTATCGTACCGGATATATCGGCAAATGGCATTTGGATTCCCCTTACAAACCTTATGTCAATACCTATAACAATCAAGGGAAAGTAGCGTGGAACGAATGGTGTTCTCCCGAACGCCGCCATGGCTTTGAACATTGGATAGCTTACGGAACATACGACAACCACCTGAAACCGATGTACTGGAATACGACTACTCCAAGAGACAGTTTTTACTATGTCAACCAGTGGGGGCCTGCTTATGAAGCAGATAGAGCCATCGAATATATTCAAAAACAAAAAGAGAGCAAACAGCCTTTTGCTTTAGTCGTTTCAATGAACCCTCCGCATACAGGTTACGAATTAGTGCCCGACAAATACAAGGATATGTATAAAGACCTTGATGTAGAAGCACTTTGTGCAAACCGCCCGGATATACCGCCCAAAGGCACTGAAATGGGCGACTATTTCAGAAATAACATACGCAATTACTACGCCTGTATCACAGGAGTGGACGAACATGTGGGACGTATCATAGAAGCTCTCAAGAACAACGGATTCTTCAACAATACAATTGTGGTATTCACTTCCGATCATGGTATCTGCATGGGTGCCCATAACAATGCGGGAAAGGATATCTTTTTTGAAGAATCCATGCGAATTCCGATGATCATATCCTGGCCTAAGAAGATAGAACCACGCAGAGATGATCATTTAATGATTGCTTTTGCCGACCTATACCCTTCTCTTTTATCTATGATGGGATTCCAAAAAAAGATTCCCGAAACAGTACAAACGTTCGATTTATCTCGTGAGATTCTCTGCAAAAGTAAGAGAAAGATTGTACAACCATATTATTATATACAATATAATAATCATTCCACCGGCTATCGCGGGTTACGCACGGCAACTCATACATTTGTAGTTCATGCTAGTAACGGTGTCATAGACGAAACTATTCTTTATGATCGCACAAAAGACCTTTATCAAATGAATAATATCGCCGGACAATCCCCCCAATTAGTCCGGCAACTCAATAAAAAGCTGAAGGCTTGGCTTATCCAGACCAATGATTCATTCGCTAATTACATAGACCTCTAAATAATCTTATTATCTTACCCCCATAACAAATTAAACCATGCAGAAACAATATCTTATTTACCTCTTACTCTTTTGTACAATTGACTGTTTTGCCCAAAAACAGGAGAAAATAATCCCCACTCCCAAACCTCACCAGCTAAAATGGCACGAAGCCGAATTGGGAGCCGTGTTTCATTATGATTTGCATGTCTTTGATGGTATCCGCTATGGCCAAGGCAACAACCGTATCAATCCTATTGAGGACTATAACATATTCAATCCGAAAGAATTAGATACCGATCAATGGGTACAAGCCGCCAAAGCAGCCGGATGCAAGTTTGCCGTACTGACAGCCACCCATGAAACCGGATTCGGGCTTTGGCAAAGCGATGTCAATCCGTACTGCCTGAAAGCTGTCAAGTGGAGAGACGGAAAAGGGGATATAGTCCGTGATTTCGTCAATTCCTGTCGTAGATATGGCATTCAACCAGGCATTTACGTAGGTATCCGCTGGAATTCCCTATTGGGAATACACAACTTCAAGGCTGAAGGTGAGGGGGAATTTGCCCGGAACCGTCAAACATGGTACAAACGCCTTTGTGAGAAAATGGTAACAGAGCTTTGCACACGTTATGGCGACCTCTATATGATATGGTTTGACGGTGGAGCCGATGACCCGCGTGGCGACGGTCCCGATGTAGAACCAATCGTAAACAAATACCAACCGGAGTGTCTTTTCTATCATAATATCGACCGTGCTGACTTCCGTTGGGGAGGCTCGGAAACGGGTATGGTAGAATACCCCTGCTGGTCTACTTTTCCAGTTCCCTGTTCACACCATAAACGCATAGAAAGTAACATCGACCAATTAGAACTGTTGAAACACGGTGACAAAGATGGAAAGTACTGGGTGCCCGCTATGGCGGACACGCCATTAAGGGGAGCGAATGGACGTCATGAATGGTTTTGGGAACCGGATGACGAGAATAATATTTATCCGTTGGACGTCCTGATGGATAAATATGAAAAATCCGTAGGACGAAATGCTACCCTTATCCTCGGATTAACCCCCGACCCCACCGGGCTTATCCCTGCCGGAGACGTACAACGGCTGAAAGAGATGGGAGAAGAAATAGACCGCCGTTTTTCCTCGCCCATTGCGCAAACGTCAGGACAAAAAAAGATCCTGACTCTAAATCTCGGAAAGAAACAAACCGTAAGTTACTGTATCATCCAAGAAAATATAAAAAATGGAGAACGTATCCGCCAGTATAAGATAGAAGCAAGAATAAATGGAAAATGGAAACCTGTCGGCTCAGGAGAATCCGTTGGACACAAACGTATCGAGAAGTTTGAACCGATAGAAACAACCGAACTAAGACTTACCATTCTCAAGTCTATCGCATTACCGGACATCATCAATTTTAGTATTTATTCCGCTAAATAAACAAATTCCGAGAATTGAACAGTCAAGAATACATAAAGATAAAATTTAATAATTCCCCCATGAATAAAAAGAAACTATTCCCCCTCGCACTTGTGCCCCTCGCAGCAACCAGCCTGCAAGCACAAAGCAATGTACAAACAGAACGTACGGACAAACGCCCGAACATCATCCTCTTTATGGTGGATGATATGGGATGGCAAGACACTTCACTTCCTTTTTGGACACAAAAAACGCATTACAACGAGCTGTACGAGACTCCGAACATGGAACGGCTGGCACGCCAAGGAATGATGTTCACCCAAGCGTATGCCAGCAGTATCAGTTCTCCTACCCGATGCAGTCTCATCACCGGAACGAATGCCGCACGCCACCGTGTCACCAACTGGACACTACAAAAGAATACGATGACAGACCGCAAGGACAGTCTGCTGGCTGTGCCCGACTGGAATTATAACGGTGTCAGCCAAGTACCCGGCACTAATAATACTTTTGTAGGAACTTCTTTCGTAGAACTACTGAAGGACAGCGGTTATCATACCATCCATTGTGGAAAAGCCCATTTCGGTTCCATTGATACTCCGGGAGAAGACCCGCACCATTGGGGATTCGAGGTAAATATAGCCGGACACGCTGCCGGCGGACTTGCCAGTTATCTGGGAGAAGAGAATTACGGGCATACTAAGGACGGGAAACCTGTGTCATTGATGGCTGTTCCCGGATTAGAGAAATATTGGGGAACAGAGACATTTGTAACGGAAGCGTTGACCCTGGAAGCTATCAAAGCATTGGATAAAGCAAAAAAATATAATCAGCCTTTCTATCTGTATATGTCACAATATGCTATCCATATTCCTTTGAATAAAGATATGCGTTTCTATGAGAAGTACAAGAAAAAAGGCATGACCGACCATGAAGCCGCCTATGCCACTCTTATCGAAGGAATGGACAAGAGCCTGGGTGATTTAATGGACTGGTTGGAAAAGAATGGAGAAGCCGACAACACCATTATCATCTTTATGAGTGATAACGGGGGACTTGCTTCCGAACCCTATTGGCGCGACGGAAAGTTGCACACACAAAACCACCCGTTAAACAGCGGGAAAGGTTCTACTTACGAAGGTGGTATCCGTGAACCGATGATAGTCAGTTGGCCGGGAGTAGTAGCTCCGGGCAGTAAATGCGACAACTACTTACTGATTGAAGACTTCTACCCCACTATTCTCGAAATGGCAGGAGTCAGGAAATATAAAACGGTTCAGCCGATAGACGGAGTCAGCTTTATTCCCCTATTGAAGCAAACGGGTAATCCATCCAAAGGGCGCAGTCTTTTTTGGAATATGCCCAACAATTGGGGAAATGACGGGCCAGGTATTAACTTCAACTGTGCAGTCCGTAACGGAGACTGGAAATTGATTTACTATTATGGCAGCGGGAAAAAAGAATTATTCAATATCCCGAATGATATAGGTGAAAGCAATGACCTCAGTACACAACATCCGGACATTGTAAGAAAACTATCTAAAGAGCTAGGCAATTACTTGAGGAAGGTAGATGCGCAGCGCCCGACTGTTAAAGCTACGGGAAAACCTTGTCCGTGGCCGGATGAAGTTTATTAACCTCATCACATAAAGTCACCGGAACATAAAGTGTGGCGGGGAGGGTGGAATAATTCTACACTCCCCGCCACACTTTCCACATATTTCCCATTGCTTTCTACACATAAGTTACATTCATCGCCACCGATATTCAACTAGTTATCAAGATCTTATATATAAATCATATTTTCTGGCACGTACTTTGACCTTTATTAGAAGTGAATGTAAAAGCAATAACCGATTCCTTAACACAAAGGTAGAGAATTGAAAACATATGTCTAATAATCATTAAAGCAAACGATTATGAAAAAATTAGTATTAGTAGTAGCAATGTTTATGTTTGTTTGTGGTGGTTCATTCCTTGTAAAGGCTCAGAACTCTGCAGAAGCTGTGACAGCCCGGGCAGGAGTTAATGCCGCACTTATCGTTAACGATACAGTAGTGAAAGATACTGTAACCAAAGACGAACCTGTGAAAACGGAACTGAGTGCACCAACCGCTTTTGTCAATGATACAGTAGTCAAAGACACTGCATCCAAAGACAAACCGGCTGAGCCTGTCAAGGAATAACCTTGCCAATAACAAGCAGGACATAGTCTGCCGAACAATAGTAAGCACACTACAAAAAAGCCATCCCAAAGTTTTCGTCTATTCCGGGGATGGCTTTTTTACGTTTACATCAAGGCTAATAAAGTAATAAATTTATATGTCCGGGCTTCTCAATCCAATATTTACGGAAAAGTTCTTCGTAATTCTTGGAAGGGTCAAAATGTCTTGCCCTGTATAGTAACCAGCAAACTTGTTGCTGCGAATTATCCCAGCCGCTAATCTGCCTATAAGGAGCAAACCCATTCTCTGTTTTACCTTGATAAGTAGCTATAAAATCAAGCGCCTTACCAATGCATCTTCCATCATCCGACGTACGATGATAAAGAGCAGGAAGCAAAGGTTTGGCCATTTCGCAAATCTCCAGCATATGGATAAGATTATATTCCGAATACGAGTGTCCTAAAGAGCGTGCCAATTCCAAAGGCATTTTGCCGTCAGGTTCTATCTGTTTATACAACCGATTGGAATGAAGTCCGTCAATCAATTTGAAAGCAGTATCATTGTCACGCAAAAACAAAGATATAGAAATAAGCAGTTCATCATATGCAACGGCATGATTATTCTTGGTTCGGCTTTCCTCTTTACCAACTTTACTTGTCGTAAGCCAGGTATTAAATTTACGGAACCATACTTTCAAATCATTATCCACCCGCTCCGTATAACAAGATGAAGATTCCAGCAGCCCTATCGAACTCAGTACGTCAACAAAAATACGCCCTTCGATTATTCCGGCTGCATGTCCCATGTCACCGTCATTGCCGGGAATAACTTGCGCATACAGTAGATGAGGAGTCATCTTTGAATTTGCATTGATAAACCAGACCTTCAAGTGTTCGACCGCCTTCTTTGCAAACCGTTCATCGTCACTGAAGAAATAAGCGGCACTCAGCCTAACCACATTCCTGCACATCTGTACCTGATACGTAGCATCATACTTTTTATAATTAGGGTTACGAACGCCATCTTTCTGAAACCAGGGTTTTCCATCAGGAGTATCCGGATTCGGCCAACTGTATTTTCCTACTGTAATAAAATCGTGTTTGTTGCCGCTAATCGCCACACACTCGTCCGGCTTATCCATTACCGAAGGAGCCTTACACTTCAACAAAGCCGTAGCCTCCTTTATCAGTTGCTTATATGGCAATTCATACGTCTTGTCTCCCGACTTCAAGCCTTTCTTTATACGAAGCATATTCTCATAATTCCAAAGCATTGCCGCAGGACGTTCTTTCTCTAAAACTCTATAAGTAACTTTTATCTTACCCTCAGCCCTTTTATCTCTTAACACAATTCCTAAACGAGTATAAGGCTTCCCTTTTTCACTTATCACTTCTTCTTTTATATCAAAAGTACATCTATCTGTATCAATGTTAACCTGTACTCTTTCTTTTCCACGCATCAATAAGAGTGTGTTTTCTCCACTCTTCTGCCATTTGGCACGAGTAATAAGGGCTGTCTCAAAAGCCTCGGGTTTCGAGAAAGAATATTTATCCACTACCTCCAAAGCTGGTTGTTCACCGGCACGATGGAAGACAAATGTACGAGTCAGCTGCTTTAAAGAAGATACCGGATAGGCTGAAGTAAAATCAAATGCAAAGATATCCGTACTCTCTGAAAATTCAGTCTTTATTATCTTTGCTTCCGCCTTTTTACCGTCTATCTGTTCCATACCGGCTACATAAGGTACAGGATGTCCATAAGAAGCCAAAGTTTTAAATGCCGTATAGCGTTCCGGGCTGAACGTGCGGCTATCGTAAGGAACCAGACCGGGGTCTTCAATCATCGTTTCTTTCCCGACTACCATTGTATATGAGCCTATATCATTGTGATTGTGATGTTCATTGTTATTTCCGCCCTTTAAGGCAACTCCCATCTTATAAGACGATTTCGGGTCAGTACGTACTATCAACAAACCACCGTAAGGAAAATAAGAACGTAAAGTTTCTTTTTCCTTATTCACTGCTGTTTGTTTGTCCAATTTCGTTGCACGTGGAAATACATTAATAATGCAATCGCTCATATTGAATGTCAGTCCCTCATTGTAATATTTATCAGAAGGTAACTGTAGCCCCACCGTTCTATTCAAATAACGCATTATATTCCGGGAAGGAGAACTTCCTGTTTTACAATCCGCAATAGCCGGATATATCCCATTGATAATTTCCAGACTAGAAGGAAAGCAAGCTATTTTATAGATTTTTTCCGGAGACTGCTGAAATAAGTCCAGCTTCCCTCCCGTATCCAGCCATAATTTCTCACGAAGCGTAATATAATGCATTATTCCAAAGTTGTAGTAGCCTAATCCTTCCGTACAATAACCATCGTCCAAGAAACCTGCTATAAAGTTTTGAATATACCGTTCGGCGATAGCGGCATATTTAGCCCGTTCCAGTTTATCCGGTATTAATGTCAATGCCGCACAAGTTACCCCGTCCAGGCAAGCAGCATTCCAGTTATTAGTACCGGTTAACCACCAGTGGTCTTTATTTTTACCGGTGATAGTTCCCAGCAAAGGATGAAAAGCACGAGTATAAAGTTCTGCCAGCAAATCGGTACGTAACTTGGCAGGCAGTTTGTCATCAAGCAAATAAACTGCCTGGGAAAGATGGACTGCATTGAGTGCAGTAGCCAGTTCAACGAATCCTTTATAATTGTGTTTATAATAATGTTTCGGATTCACCCAGGTTTTCTGCTTCATTATATCATAGATAGCATCCTTTACCATTTTGGTGAAGCGCCCCTTATTCTCCAGACACTCCGCCCACACTAAAATGGATAAACATTTTAAACGGTTATTTATCATGTCCTTTCCCGATTGTGTATCTCCGTCGGTAAATACCCGGTCGTATAATTTCTGATCCCAAACTGGAAATCCTTCACGAAGCATCTTCTCCGCTTCATTCATTGTTCTTTTATATTTGCCTGTAGCATATAGTTTATCCCAAGCCGCGCGATTCTTATAAGTGTCGCCCAACCCAAACGGAACATCCGGCAACATATCTGCAATCTCTTTTACCCGTTGCATATCAATTGCCTGCAACTTTACTTTGGGCGTACTTTCGGCTTGTGCCCATAAACCATCGGACATTCCAAACAGGAACAAAAAGAAAAATAGAAGATAAGTATTATGTTTCATATTACGTTGATAGTTTACAAATGGTCTACTGGATTAAAGTCTCTCCGGTTCTTTGAAGGGATACCTTTTATTAAAGCTTTCTTCAGTTCCGGCAAATATTGCTCATAGATGTCCTTAGGCTGGCATTTTTTCTCTTTACACAAAAGCGCGCCGATAGCTACGACTTCTCCCATCATCCCAATTGTACCCTGGACACGTGTGGAAGCCAATGCTATACGAGTGACACTAATATTCCGTCCCGCCATAAACATATTAGAAATATTCCGGGAGTAAAGACACCGGAAAGGAATTAAATAGGGCTTGTTCACATTCTTGCCAGCTATCATATTCTCTACTTTCCCGATAGGATTATCATTATGTTTTTGTACGGAAAGAAACTCCTCCCGGGGAAAATAAACAGAGTTTTCCGGATGAGGAAAATGTTGGTCAATACTATATGTAGCCACTACTGTACCATCTGTATATCCGGTGTTCTGTTCTAAAATATCGCGTTGAGTGAGAATATAATCCCCCATCAGGCGTCTTGATTCCCTTTTCCCCAAAATAAACGATACGTTGTTCAATACAGATTTAGCGTATTCACTTTTAAAGGAAGCGTTATTCTTCAGGTATGACCAGTTGCCATAAATAACCCGAAACCAATAATCCCTTATCTGTTCGGCATCTGTAATCTGATTTTTGTAGAATCCCGTTTCCCAGTACCAGACAAAGCCCATAACTTTCTGACAGGTTCTCTCCGTAAACTTCACCGCCCAAGGCAGTGTAGGAAAAGATGATAATGTATCGGTTTGTTGTGCCTGCCATTTTACTGTAGCCCCCAATGTCAGACTGTCATTCACTTCGGGAGCCATATCCTCATTGAACTCACTACGCAGTTCACGTCCCATCCTATAATCCGCACCGGCTAAATACCCCAAATTTCCATCTCCCGTACAGTCAGAGAAGAAACTTCCTGCATATTCATATTCCGTACCGGTTGTTATATCCTTAGCTATTACTGTATAGATCTGCGTTCCCCGTTTAGTCACAGCAAAAACATGCTGATTATAAACTACCGTAAGATTCTTTTCCTCAGATATTATTTTCTCCGTAAGAGCATAATTCTTATATATATTACCTAACTCAGCCAATACATTCCCAATTTCCGGATAAGGCTCCTTACGAATCCCACCCAATGTACCGATAGATACTTCCGGGCTATTATTGCCACCAACTACGGGACGGTTTTGTATCATCAACGTTTTCAGCCCTAGTCTGGCTGCTGCAATGGAAGTGCATAATCCGCCAACACCACCACCGACTACAACAAGGTCATATTTTTCTTCAGAGACTATTTTTTGTACTCCCGAAAATTGTCGCCGCAGGACAGATAACTTCTCCCCCGACGCGGGAAGGTTGAGCGCCGCATCCGTTGACAGTACTATCGCATCACAACGCCCGGCAAAGCCTGTAAGGTCGTGAAGCTTTATCTGAACCTTTCCTTTCTGAAGACGACTCTTTCCGGCATATTGCCATCCCCACTGCGATGTTGTTCCTAGAATATCACCGACCTGCCTGTTATCAATAAAGAGCTTGAATACTCCGGGATACTGACTGTCATTCCATGGAGCGTTCCAGTTATAGGTTCTTACCCATACATGATAATCATCCGCCTTATCTATCTGCAAAGAGGTGGTGGCATCTTCAACCGGACGCCCGTTCCCATGTGCCATCAGGTAAGGTGAGCCCATCTGGTCCATAAACTGTGCATCAATCACCCACCCACCTTTATGTTCGAATTGTTCCGCTTCCACCCACAATGTCTGAGCAAAAAGTGGCAGAGTCATAATCTGTAAAAGCAGAAATATCCCAATGCTCGTTATCAAATAAGGAAGTCTATAAAAAATATTGTCCTTCATCTTTAAGTCTTTTTCTGAGTTTTTGAACATCTACATTATGCACATCGGGACGGGTCATTGATACAGCGTGAGCCGCTGCCATCCCAGCCGCTTCACCTGTTACCAATGAAGCAGGCATTATACGTACACTTCCGTAAATTAAGTGGTCGGCAGAGATACACCGTCCCGCTGTTAATAAGTTCTTCATCCCTTTCGGTGTAAGAATACGATAAGGAATACCGTGGGACTCTCCTTTTTTATAACGGGGGATAGATACCTTTTTACTATGAACATCAATATAATAGCAATTGCGCCCTATTTCATCCTCAAAGGTACGTCTATCCTTCCAATCATCAATTGTCAATGTATAATCACCTAGAATTCTCCGGCCTTCACGAATACCGACTAGAGAAGCAGTATTAGTCAGGCTGCTCTGTCCAAAAGTATCCGGATAAGTTTCACGTAACGCCCTCAAAGCCTCTTCGGCTATTTTTCGTCCTTTAACAGCTCCGGCTGAGAGTTTCTCGGCATCCGTTCCATCCATATTATGAATATGCCCCGCGTTAAACTGTACCGAATTCTGAGTTACAAACACATTGTTGAAATGGGTATCCAGTAATGGGTATTTTTTAGTTGCAATCATTGCTGCCAATGACTTTTTCATGTCCTCGTAAGTAGGCTTGAATGTATTCTGATAAGCCTCTTTATTTACATTATCCAGCATAAAGCAAAGAGTAGCCGCCTGCATCTTTCCCTTTTCATCTCCCTTTTGAAAAGACGCCCCTGCCCAGGCTGAAATATCACCATCACCGGTACAGTCTACATAGACTTTAGCCTTATAAGCAGTCAGCCCATTTTTATTGGCAACAATAATCGTATCAATTTCATCATCAGCATTTTTAATAACATCTGCCACACGGGTATAAAATAAAACTTTTGCGCCGGAAGCCAAAACCATATCATCATATACCTTCTTCAGATACTCTGCATGAATCGGCACCCAATCCAGTTGTTTCTTAGAAATATGAGGAACGCCTTTCTTCGATTCCATCAATACCCGTTCGGCAATGCCGCGATAGATAATTTTCTCCTTGTCTGTAAACGGACACCAAGCCGGTATCAATCCTAATGTCCCCATGCCTCCCAATGCTCCCATCGCCTCTATCAGAAGAGTCCGGGCGCCTTCGCGTGCAGCGGCTATCGCCGC
>ERZ650918.263-NODE-263-length-60402-cov-4.560525_pt1 | contig 60402 bp, 72 predicted proteins | sample MGYA00514758_ERZ650918 | MGnify/ENA metagenome assembly ERZ650918 | reverse complement strand
ATACACCTTTGAAACATATTTCACTTGAAAGAGTTTTTGTATAAACAGCCTTTATAATTCCAGTTATAAAATCAATAATTGTTAATCCCAAAAGTGCATAAATAAGTACATCTAAGCCACCAAAAATAAAAGAGAGTAAGCCACCGCCTACTCCCACAACAACAGATGTAATATTAAAAATCTTTTCCATTTTACTCTACCTCCTTCACTTCATCGTTACTATCATCACTCGCACTGTCATAACTATTTACAACAGAAGCTGTATTTGTTGTGGTATAAGTAATGTTACTATCTTGCCCATAATTATATACAGCCTGCCCTTTGTTTTGCACGGTGATATTAATTTTCGTTGCTCCAATGTTGCCACCAACCACAATGCTCATATTACCTTTAATCCTTGTAAAATCTATGTGTCTACCTGTGTATGTACTACCCCAAAAAGTATTATCTTTAATTCTTATTTGAGTCATATCTGTTAAACTGTTAGGATTATCAACCGTTATCACGCCGCTTGCCTTTCCGTCAACACCTATGCAAGCAGTCATATCATTTAAGTCAAATAAACAGCTTGAAATTTCAACATCAGATATAATTTGGCTCTTGATAGAATAAAACTCTATCAAAGGATAACTACTTGATACTTTAAGAGCGGTAGAATTTCGTTTAAGCTGCATATCTTTAATTCGTACATAATTATGTTTAATAGAAAAAATATAGCCACCAGTTGTATTTATAAGCTGTGTCGCTCCACCAGACCCCTCTATTGTTACAGGTTTTTCAAGCACTAACGGTGCTGTTACGTAATAAGTACCAGCTATAAGATGTATTATACTGCCTATTGGTGCAGCATTGATTAAGTTTTGTAACTTTGCTGTATCATCTGCATCTGTAGAACTACACACCACATCTGCATAATGCTTATTGTCGCTGTCCCTTGCAGCAACAACATAACAATACTTAGATAAATTAGTCAACTTCTCTTGTTCTGTTTTGTTCATAAATACATAATCAGTACCATTTGTAGTAATGTTGCTTATACTGTGCGTATGGCTAGTGTTAGCTTTGCCCGCAAGTGCCGTATATACTCCACCACTTGTAACAAGATTTGTATCTCCAATTTTTGGAGAAGTCACAACACCCTTTGTTGCTGCTGTACCAAGATTGATTATGTCGCTAACATTATGAGTATGGCTATTGTCAGACTTGTGACTTAATGCTGTATATACTGCCTCGCTTGTTACAAGGTCAGTAATGCCTGCTGTTACAGAAGTTGTAACATCTTTAACAGCAGCACCCCCTAGCCCTAAATTAATCCTAGCTTGTCTTGCTGTTGTAGCTCCTGTTCCGCCGCTGGCAATAGAAAGCGTGCCTGTTATTGTGCTGTGGGTATGTCCCACATCAGCTTTGTTATTCAACAAGTCAACAACAGAATCGCTACCGATTTTAAGTTCTGCATCGGCTTTTATAGTGCTTGCATTAATTGTAGTAGCTGTTAATTTAGGCACCTTAATTCTTGCATTTTCCCCTCTGCATACTACTTGTTCCCCGTATAAATCAACATAGTTACTGCCGTTCTTATCTATTCTAGCAACAATGCCTGCATCAGGCTCTACAGGAACTAGCTTTCCTGTAACATTGTTGCTGTACGCACCTACGATTAACTTTCTGCTGTTATCATCTGTGCCGGCACTACCATCTATTGTTATAGCACCTGTTGCTTCATTAAAATGCAGTGCTTTATCATACCCACTAAGTTCAATGTCCCCAGTTTTAGTTTTTAAGCTGTCTACAACATATATAGTACCTCCTGTTAGTTTGTCTGCGTGCAAATCAGGAAATTCAGCTCTACCATTAGCTAACACTCTAGCTATAGTAGTGTCTGCAGATATATCATCTTCTGTTAAGTTGCTACCACTTTGGCAAGGGTCAGTCTCCACAAAGTTAATACCGCCCTTAACAATTATAGAATTGTCGGTCCTAATGTGCATGCCGTCTATATCAGCATATTTCTTGCCTGTGTTGTCTGTATAACTAGGCGTTGTAACCTTGCCTAAGCTCTTGTTTATAATGTCTAATTCATTTTTTACAGCGTTTGAAATAGGCTTATTTAAGTCACTTGTATTGTTTACATTTCCTAAACCAATCTGTGATTTAGTAACTTTATGGGGATTACTTGTGCTATCAACGTGAGATTTTAATTTTGTCTGTAATTCCGTTATACACTTTTGTACCTTGTTCCAAAACCAGTTAAAAACTGTCGCTGGTGGCTTATATCCACCTGTAAACCCTTTCTCTTTTAATTCATCTGTCGGCTCTATACCTTCATTTTTCCATTCCGGAATTTTATTATTAAAGTCTAATGCCATTTTTGCACCTCCTAAATTGGTAAAATTGGTTCATTCTCATCACTACTTAAATATCCTAGATAACCACCATCATTTCCACCTTCAACATCACAAAATCCTTTAGTTTTACTATAATCATTTTCGCTGTCAGCAAATTCAAAAGTGCCTTCCAAAGATAGACTATCCATTCTTATACATATAGGCAAAAGTGTTTTTATAATCTGTGTAACTTGTTTAACTGTCATGCCTGAAGTATTTAGTATATCGAGTGGTAGAGTTATCATTTTGATTTGACAAGGATTATCTGTTTCTTCGATATGTACTTTTTCAGCAGAACAACCAAATGTCAAGCACAGGCTTCTTAATGTGCTAGGATATGAGCCATTGCTTAGTATACGCATTGCTTTAGCTTTTATCATAAGCAAGTATTGCTCATCACTAGCTAGCCCTCGAGCTTGTCCCACTCTGTCACCATATCTATCTAAAGTTTTTCCTTTTGCATTATCCAAATCTAATATTTCATAAATTTCATACAAATCTTCCAGATGTTTTTCGATAGATAGTCTACTAATTTCAAGAATTTTATAATTATTACTACCTTTACTTTTTTCAAAGGCATCGGGTAGATTTTTAACCAAGTTATCATTATTAAAATCAATCATTAGCCTACCACCTCGACTGTTACACTGTTACAACTTACAACTTCCCATTCTTTTGCTGTAATATTTTTAGAACTAAAACTTTCTCCAACTTTCGCCAATTTCAATTCCGTAACTTCATCAACACCAACTACAGCGTGTATTTTGCCATATAAAGATGTTAAAATTACACTTTCACCTACACCTAATCCGTTTATGTATGCTGTTAAATTGTTTTCTATATCTTCTGTTCCGATACTACCTTCATACGACGGGTCTACTCTTATTTTAACTAATACATTAACTGCAATCTTTTTTGTGTGACTAAAATTTATAATGTGCTTATATCCACCGTCATCAATAACAGTTTCTGTTGTATCTCCAAAAGTTTTTATTCCTATAGGCTTTTTATTGTAGATTGTTTCTGCAATTTCAGCATGATAATTTTCTCCACCATTTACAAAACACTCAAATGAAAAGGCTGGTCTACCATCGTTGTCAGTTTCTGTTGTATCATTAATGATTACACCAGCGCTTGTTACTGTTGGCACTCTCATTAGTGCTGACTTTATTGCAGATTCCGTACAAGCTCCAGCTCCTTCTCGTGCCAATTCAAATCTTTTCCTTAGTTCGTAATCTGTTTCATCATCTGTGCCTAAACTTACAAGCTCTATTCCTTGTACCCCGATTATATCAGCGACTGGATTAACTACTTTGTTAATTGTTTCTATCTCTACATTGCCTGATGTACCAGTTTGAGTGCACCATACATTTATTGTACATTCACCATTAACAATCTCTACATCGGCAGTATTGTAGAAGTTTATACCTGATGTAGTACCTACAAGAAAGCCGACAGGTACTATGTAACCGTCTGTGCCATTTACCTTTACATTGTAGATAGCTGATGTAGCAGGATTTCGTGATATTCCTACAAAAGTACATAACCTATCAAGACTTACACCACTTGCTGTATTTGGAAAAATTGAGTAGTAAATATACTCTGCTTCCTCCTCAGCTTCAGCTAAGTCAAAAGCATTTATCCTTATAAATTTACCCAAAGGAGTTAATTCAGAGGTGTCTATATCTTCTCCAAACAATTCCTTAGCTTTTTGAATTTTTTTATTCACAATTTCATCATAAGTTAGTCTTTCAAAACCTTTTGATGTTAAAGGCATAATAACCACCTCCTAGTATTCATTACTTCCAGATACTACATTGTCACTAGAATTTTTTGCAGTAAAGCTTATCGTAAGTTTTCTGTTTTTACTATCAAAATCACAAGTAAACATTTCTAAAACAAAAGAGCTGTCAACTTGTTGCAGCCCTTGAATTATCTCGTTTCTTATTATATTTTCGTCTTTCTTTTTGCCTAAAAAGTTATTAAAATCAATACCTTCATCAATATTTAAAAACCATTCTGTCTTATTAGTACCTAAGACAGTTTTAACGGTCTGATTTATAAGGTCCACACCATCAATCATTTTGATTTTATTTTTTTCGATAATTACATCGCCGTTATTATCTAAAGCAAAACCTTTCATATATAATCACCTCACACATACTCTACAGCTGAAACACCCATAATAACAACGCTATCACTTAGGCTGTGATGTCTACCCGTATTCGATAAAGCCATATTACCATTTCTGGCCTCTGTAATATCTCTTTCACATACACCACAATAAACAGTATCTCCGGCTTTTAATTCACTTTGAGAAATTGTAACTTTTTGCGTTGCTTTATCAACTTTGTAAACATATTTATAAGGACATAAAATAGGTACATCTGTTAACACTGCTGTACGCTGTGCCTTTTCTCCGTATACTTTATACATAATAAGAGGTTGTATAGTTGCTATGTTAAAGTTTATTCCAACAATTTTACCAATAAAGTTTGTGTGATTATCCATAATTCTTTGGTCTATCATACTATTTATTGTTCTTTGAAAACTGCTTGTATCTATAGTAAACACCTCCTACCAAAGTCTACCGTAGCCAACAAGGTGACCACCATAACTTATATCTGTTTCTTTTACTCCGCCGTCTTTATAACAATGTAGCATTTTGTTACCACTTGTATAAATGCCAATGTGATTTCCCTTAGTACCATTATTGAAGAATATAATATCTCCTTTTTGTCTGTTTTCAGCCGCAACTTTCGTGCTCATATTGTAAAGCTCTTGTGCAGTTGCGTATCCAGTAACCTTACTCTGTACACCACTTTCTGTAAAGGCCTTTACAACAAAATGCGAGCAATCCAAACCTTTTGAAGTGTTTCCTCCTTCTTTGTAAGGAGTACCTTTATATTTCTTTCCTGTAGAAATTACTTTTTTGGCTTTATCTTCTGTAGTTTTTGCTGTTTTGTTATTTTTCTCTTTTTCTTCTTTGTAAGATGTAATGTTCCCAATAGCTTCAAAAGAAGTAGTAGCTTCTCCGTCAGAGTAGTTATGTTCTCCTTTTCGTACTCGGAAAGCACCTTTTGTTTCCCTGCTACTTAAATTTACTATTGCAGCAGTAGTGATTCTGTGTTGTAAAAGCATTTTAACTTTATAACCGTCTATTGCATCTACATAATCTTCTGCATTAATTTCTTCTGTGTAATATTCAGGACTTCCTATTAAGCCAGTATCTTCATTAACAGTAAAATTTATATTATCACCATCTTTAATATATCTGGCATATATACGACCTTTATTGGTATATACAGATACGCCACATACCTCAGCATATTTTTTAATTTCTTCTCTCAAACAACCGTCAACAGTAACACTGCTTGTATAGGTCCAATCTCTCCTCATATTAAATACAGCTATAGGAATTTTTAACTTTGAAATTAGGTCTTTTAATATTGTACTTGCCTTTGTATTTTCCTTATATGTTACATTTGTAATGGTTTCTGTACCAACGCAATCCCAACAGGTTATAGTTGTTACTTTGTCAACATCTTCATATCCCGTTTTAACATTGTCTATAAAACCACTAAAAATAACACCTGTATCACCTTTGTACCCTGCTTCAATAGTGATTGCAGCATTTCTTTTTAGGTTATTTATAGTGTTACTTGAAAGATTATATACTGTAATATCAACCTCTTTTGCTTCTAAATTATCGTCAAAAGGTACCGTAAATTCAAAATCTATTTCATCAGATTTTAAAGTTACATTTCCACTTTTTATTACAGCTTTTGACCCAAACATTCCATTTGGAATATCTTCATAGCTTTTCAAATTGTTTAAACCAACTTCTATGGCCTTAACAAGATGTGAGCGTCTATCTGTAATATTTTCACTTTTTACTAACCTACTTCTATTCAATACTATCACTTCCGTTATCAATCAAAAGAAAAACCGTTTCATTAAAATTTTCACTTGTTACTGTACATTTTTCGTTACTCTCGTCATATGGTACAATTCTAATAACAGGGTATTTACCACTTACATAAATATCCTTAAATAATGGTACTCCGTAGACAATAGGTTCACCTGAACATATCAGTTCTCTATCTTTCGTAAGGCTTAAAGTAAACATATCAGCAAATTCATTGTAATTAACACCTATTTCGAATATTTCTCCACCAAGTGTTATGTCAAAACTGTAAGGTATCAAATTTTTGTTGATTTCAATTCTGTCTTTTTTCACAGCTACTTCTTTTCCTCCTTGCTGCCATATAACCATGTAGCTTTAACACCATATTGTGTAATGTTGTTTTTATCCTTTTCCTTGTAGCCCATAAGTAATTTTGCACCAATTTTTAAAGTCTTTGCGTCACCTTTTCTCGTAAATGCAGTAGGGTTATTGTCTATAACCCATTTTACTGTACTTCCAAGTTCTTTATAGTTTTTATTTACAAGCGTCCAAACATTATCACCTTTTTTTACTGTGTGATATACAGCATTTCCAGTTCCTTTACTAACCTGCTGTGTCCCAGCTTTTTCACTAGCTTTTGTTTTTCCACTTTCCTTGTTTGTGCTATAAGAATTTTGTGCAATTCTTACTTCTTTTAACTCCATATCAAAATCCAACCCACCTGTATTAGTATTTGGGTGGGTTGAATTGAAGGTCTGTATTTGCATGTTTTTAAGGATATTTCTACCACTATAGGCTATAAGCGAACCTTTATTTTCTAGTTCGTAAATTTTAGCTAAAGCCTCATGAGATTTTAATGTGTCTGTATCAACTATCTTACCTGATATAGATAAGGTAACAGGTTCTCTTTTAACATTATCGGTTATATCTATACCTTTTTCACAAGGATGGTCCGTGGATTTAATATTTCTACCAACCTTTTCATCTATAACATGTATCCATATATTATTTAAAAGTGCCATATTACCACTCCCTTATAGGCTTGTTTCTATTACCAAAATCATTCATAAATTCTTCGAATGCTTCTTTTACAGCTTTCTTTGTACTTCTAGCTGTTTGTCTACTATTATCTCCACCATTTACTGTTATGTTAAAATTACAAACATATGTGTTGTCGGAATTGTTTGTGCTTCCTAAAGTAGGAGAGTTTTCAGGAGTATACGCACCTAATATACTGCCTGTTTTTTGCCATAAACCTAAAGCTCTGCCACGCTTGTTTTGTGTAAGAGGTATTGCCATTTCTGCTCCTGCTTCACCAAAGATACTAGGCTTTGTAGCTATACCACCGTTAGCATATCCATGACCTTGATATGCCTTTGCTAATGAGCCGTATCGTGACACGGCATATCTGACAGAAGCAAGTATATTACTTAGTGGGTCATAGATATTTTTATTAAATCCCGGTCTTGCGTAAGCATTAAATGTTGGGTCAATAACCTGCATTAAGCCCTTAGAAGGAGTACCTTTTTTTGCGTTACTGTCCCACAGATTTATAGCTTTTGGATTACCACCACTTTCAGTTTGCATTTGATACAATGTTCTTTTAACATTTGCATCGCTATACTGACCTTCCATTTTTAAAGCCTTTATTACAGTAGACCTCCATTGTTCTACACCTGCCGCTGGATTATAATTTGCTAAGCTTAAAGCTCCAAATTCATCAAACATCTTCTTGACCCAGTTTGTCATTTCTCCACCTACAGTAGATACAAGTCCTTTTCCTATGTTTAATACAGTACCTTTTAAGCCGTTATAATTAACATACTTTTGTGTCACTGCACTAACCAAACCACCAGCATTATCCATATAATCCCATATATCAATGTTGCCTTTGGCATATCTAAATGTCGGATTTTTTCTACCCATTACCTGTGCAGTATTTTCAGCAGATAAAACTTTCATACCAACAGGGGCGTTAGGTATAAATACATTTTTACCTTTTGGAATAAATGTATTACCATTAGGCATTTGCACTAATTCAGCACCCCTGCCGTCGTTTACAAGAGCATTACCGCCTTTATGGCCATCTGTACCTTTTGCGTATGGAGTCCAACTTGTTAATCTCTTTGAAGAACCTAATTCCTGTAAAATCCAATTTGCACCACTAAGCAATTTGTTTACTGGAACAGCAGAGGCTATAACTGCTTTTTTCCATATTTCAACTAAAGCAGTTGATAAACTTTCCCCTGAACTTCTTAAAGCATCTCCCATTTTTCTAGGCAATTCAGATACTTTTTGTACTATCTCGTCTATATTTTTATTTACTAAAGTTGTTATAGACTCTATACCACTTGCACTTTTAAGAGAATTGAACAAACTTTCAATTCTACCAAAATCACTGATACTAGAAATACTACTATATAACTTCGCTACAGCTTCACCAAATGTAGGTAAATTATTGCTTAGTCCATCAAAATCCTTTTCTCCGGCGAACCACTGAAAAACTCCACCTGTATTTGGAACATTTCCTATATCTTTTAAAGACTGAAATAATAATTTAGCATTACTAAACCCATTAGCTGGTAATCCTGAAACGATTGCAAAAAAGCCAACCGAATTATATGCAAAATCCGTTAATGCTGTGCCTAACTCACTAAGATGTATACCACCTGTAAATTTACTAATAAGACTATTTCCAGCTAGTTCCAACACAAAGCCACCTATTGCCGTAAAGAAACTGCCTATACTCTTAACATCTACACCCTTAAACATAGATAAAGCTGGTTTCAGTGAAAGCACAAAAGCTGTAAGGTTTATCCCTATAGCTGGTAATGAATTTGTAACGCCTTCGCCAACTCCACCAGCTAAAGAACCAATCATTTTGCCTACTTGCTTAAATATATTTGCTAAAGTGTCTCCTCCTGATGACATAAAATCATCAAAGCCAGGGATTTTAGATAGTGCACCAAAAGCCGTAATAATACCAGTTACTCCAGTAAGAACTAGGGCTATATTAGCAAGTCCTAATAATACAACAGGAATAGGTATAGTTCCAACAATACCCGCAAATACTGCTAAGACAGAGCCAACAGTTCCTAGTACACCAATCATAGCCGTAAATTCCAACATCTTTTTTATACCAAAGTCAGTAGATGAAGAAATTGTTCCTACAACTAAATACAAAGCAGACATACCAGCTATCATTATTGCCATATTAGCCAATCCTTTAACGACTGTTAATACAGGAATGTTCCCAACTATACCTGATAAGCCTGCTAAAGCCGTTCCTACTACACCAAGAATTGTTATAGCACTTGCAACCTTAATTAAAGACCTCATATCAGATAAATTCGCAATATATGGGGATACAGCCATTACAGCTGTTGTTATAAGTGTAAATCCACCAACGATAATTGCTATATTGGCCATACCTTTCAAGACAGTTTTGACATTTGCTTTAGCTATATTTTTTAGTGGGTTTGTAATGTTACTTACTTCTTCATCTGATTTTGAGAAAAGACCAGCAACACTTTTCAGTCCCATAATAAGAGGTTTTACAGCTTTAAAGGCGACTAAGCCACCCAGTAAATAAGGTATTACTTTTGCTATTACATTGGCGTTTTTAATAAATTTTTCTCCAAATTTACTAAGTGATGGTATTTGTGTACCGAATGTTTCTACAACTGCTTTTCCTATCTGTTTTACTACGCCAGGTAATTCTCTTTTCAAAACTCCGATAATTACTGGCGTTGACTTTATTAACCCAGTAATTAAAGATGTTGCAGCATCTAATAACGGAGGTAATAAAGTACTTACTAAGCCAGGCAATTCAGCTTCTACATAAGGAGCAAGTCCAGTTATCAGACTGCCCACGCCTTTCAATCCCTTTTCTATAGCCGGCATTACATTATCACCGAAAGTTTTAGCACTTTCTACAAGATAGCCCAAACATTGGTCAAAACTATCACCACCGACAACAAGGCTTGTCATGAGATTGCCCCATGCAGACTGCATAGAAGCAAAAGAACCTTGTATAGTTTTACTTGCTTCGTCTGATGTTGTACCTGTAATATCTAAGCTATCTTGAATAGCATGTATTGCCAATATAATATTGCCAAAACTCATATCATTGGCTTTTACAGTTTTATCTATTTTAGAGGCATCTTTTATAAGGCGTTTCATTTCCTCTTGTGTACCACCATAACCCAGTTTTAAGTTATCAAGCATTGTATAGTTCTGTTTTGCAAAACCCTGATAAGCATTTTGAATACTCTCCATGTCAGTACCCATTTTGTTTGCATTATCTGACATATCTACTATTGCCTTATCAGCATAAGATGCAGCTTTTTTAGTATCGCCACCTAAACTCGCAATCAAACTGGCTGAAAATCCAGTTACTGTTTCCATATAGTCATTGGCAGAAAGTCCAGCTGTTTTAAAAGCCTTATTAGAATTGTTTAAAACTTCTTTTTGAGCAGACATTAAACTTTCATATTTCTTTTTAACAGCAGTTGTGCTTTTCCCTGTACTTTTTGCGTAATCCTCTATTGAACGACCACCTGCACCAAATAATGTTTCTACACCACCAATAAGCTGTTCAGTATCTGAATAAGCTCTAACTGATAACCCAACTAATGTAGCAACGCCTGTTGCAGCAGCACCTACACCGGCGGCAGTTGTCTTTACTGCCGTTTTTGCTACAGTACCTGCAACTGACCCTACCTTTTTAAGTCCGGCTGTTACTTTGTTAAAACTTGTGTTGCTTATATCTTTAAATGAATTTTTCAGTTTATCTGCTTCATCTGTTGTATCGCCTACACTTTTTTTAACTTGTTCAGTCTGTTTTCTAGTTTTATTTAAACCATCATCGTTGCCTAAATCTTCAAACTGCTTTTTTAAACCGTCTACATCTGATGTTACTCCTCCAAATTTCTTTTTGAGGTTTTCGATATCTTGTGTTATTTTTGTGAGAGATGATAATATATCCTTACTGTCGATGCTTATTTCAATCACATCTTGTCTTATTACTTCTTTTGCCAAACTCTCACCTTCCTTTATTTCTTAAATTTCTGGTTATCTTGCTTAATCTTAAAATCAAGTGCCACGTTTGCCATTTCAATTTCCAACGGTGACATCTTATAAAAAACAGTATTGTAATCAAGCCCAGAAAACACTAATCTATAAAGTGGCCAATCATCTCTTACTCTTTGTGTCAGTTGAGCCTTCGTCAGATTCTTCTTGAAAAGTACCGTTATTAACTTCTCCTAAGAAAGCAATAACTTCATCTAATTCCTTTGCATCTTCAAAGTCATCTAATGTTTTCTTAGGTGTAACAAGTACATTTTCTAATAAATACTCTGCAATCTTACGCATACTTGTTGTCTGTGTGCCGTCAATGTAAGTTCTATCTACAGCATCATATCTACTGCCAAAGCCATTAAACTGTGCTGTGTATTCTGTGCCATTAATCTTCTTAGTTACCTGTGTAAATTTCTTCATAATATAAATCCTCCTAAATTCTTATATTAAAAAAGGGAACACTAAATGTCCCCTCTTATCAAATACTTATAATGTTCTTTCTGTTGTTAAATCAAAAATCTGGAATTCAAATTCAACATCTTCGGCTTCATTACCCCTAGATATTTCAGGGTAGTTTTTAATATTAGCCATAGTACCACCGGACCTTTCTCCCAATGATTTATTTGTGTACCAAAACGGAAATGGGTCAGACTGCTTTGCTAAAGACATCAACATTGAAAACTGTGGACTTGTCACCTGCACAGTTAATGTTGCACTACCTAAAGAATTATTTATTTCACTTTTTACAACATCACCCTGTGCTCCTACTGAAGTAGAAAAGAATTCCTCATCTTTTTCAACAGACAACATATCTTCACCAAAGCCTGTAATATTAACGCCATTTACTGTTACTGTTGTGTCTTTAGCATTATATTTTGCAAATAACATAACTTTGCACCTCCTAGATATTAATTGTACCGTTTACTGTTACTGAATGTATAGCTCCGGCTAAATCAAATGTAAATTTACCTTCCATATACTGTCTTTTTTCTCTATCACTAGCTTTAGTATCAGTTCTTCTTGCAAAATTAACAGTATATGAAGCCTTGCCGTTATCATCTTCGGCAATTATTCCGTTATTAAAAGCATCCTGTAAAACATTAGCCACAATACTTTCTAACAACGCAATACCATTATTGTCATAAGGTATCTTATCGTTAATAATTAATGCTTGCTGTAACTGGTATTCAATCTGCGTAACAATCCAATCCTTAGCGTCAAGAATATCGATGTATTCTCCATTTACGAGTTTACCTTCTGATGTTACATCATAGCCTGCTTTATGAACATAAGCATTACAGCCATAGCTATGGTATTCTGTTAACTGTGCTTTTGTAACCTCTGTGTCAGCAAGCATACCTTTTAATGTCTGATTTTTATATGTAAAGCTACCTACTGCCTTATTGTTTGTCTTTGCTACTAAAGCTGCTGCTACATTGTTGTAGGTATCATCATTTTTTCTTACAGCAAATACAAATGTGCGTTCTAAGTCCTTAATCGCTGGGTAAACCTCTCTCTTGTATCGAGAATAATCTAAACCAGAGCTCCCTACACTATCAATAGCAGTTATAATGCCCAATACCTTCTTAGCCCCACAATTTTCAATCTTCTTTGCAAGTTCCGAAATCTTATCATCCTCGCCAATTTCGATTAAATATCTCCAATCACAAGATAAATAGTCAGTTATTTTATCAATTGCACAGGATAGCAAGCCTATCTTCTCCGGTGGATTATCCTGCATAAATACCTTTTCTACGGACTCAAGCATAATATAACCCTTGTCGGATATGTATAACTGCTCTATTGCATAGATATGCAATGTTCCACCTACATCACTTGTGCTACAAAGTGTAAGTATTTCGCTAGAAGAAACACTTTCGGCGTTAAGAATAACATATTCAGCCTCATCGCCTGTTACAATGTAGCTATCTATGACATTGCCACTACTGTCTTTAAGCATTACCGTTACTTCTTTGCCCTTTGTAGAGCCTACACAAGCTACACCAATGTTAGCATGTCCACTCTCCAGCTTTATATTTATACCGTTGTTATCAGTAATTGCCTTTACTCTCAAGGGATAAGAAACCCCATTAATTGTCTTATTATTGCTTTCAATATCGTATGTGTTAGCTGTGAAAGTGTAATTGGTATTAAGAGCATTTAAAGTAGCCTTTGGTGTTGTTTTATTAGGTGTTAAAGTTTTAAATGTTAGAGACGCTCTAGCCTTCATCAGTCCACCTTCGTTATCAGTTTTTGAAATTATTTTCTTAGCTTCATCATAGCTATATGCCTCTGCATAAGGCAACGGCTTACCCCATTCACCACTGGAGCTATCTGGTCTAGCATACAAGCAAATTCCACCAAAAGCTGCAGGATTTACTACATCTTCGACAGATATATCAACCGTTACATCACTAATACTATTTGCCATTTTCTGGTCCTCCTTTTATTTGTAAATTTTCAATTTCCCCTATCCTTTCAATAGGGTTATTAACTTCCATCATAATCCAAAATACCACATCGAAACCGTTTTTGTATTCATATTCGATACTTATCAAATTATCTCTATTGGTTATTTCTCCTACCCGTTTAACAATTACGTCATTGTCATTTAGATAGCAAGTCCCTGTGTGACATAAAAATTCCCTTGCCTTACTTGCAAGGGCTATACTCTCACTATAGTTATCTGATTGTACTGTTATGCTCCAAGTCTGATTTATTGGTATTCTGTCTATATCGTCTAAATACTCTCCCCAAGTACCGTTATTAGCACTTTCAAGAGTAGTTATATTGTATGATACATATGGGTAATCCGGCGGTTCTGCATTTTGATTACCTCTTATAACAGGTACATTAAGATAATCTTTTAATCCTTTTACAACCGTTTCCCTTAATTTATCGTACATCATCAATCCTCCTTGCCAAAAGCACTAATATATTTTAAAGTGTATTGGTATACACCTGTAAACTCGGCATTTTCAACCTGATTTTCTACCCTGTATACCGAACCCCTATGTATAACTTTAGTTTCTGTTAAAGGTAAAGGTTCAAAGACAAACAGGTATTTATCCATAGAAGTCAATGTTCCGGTAGACTGATATATTTTGTTGTCACTTATGCTTATAATTGCACCTGTAAGCTTTTTTTCTTCTTCTGCGTGTACTTCATCGCCTTTACTGTCATATGTTGTAGCAGAGCTTGAAATCACCCTAAAAGAAGTGCTGTACTTATTAATTAAAGAAACAAAATCAAAATACATTAATCGTCCACCTTCCAAGTAATTCCTCTTATCATCTGTCCTGTGTCAACAAGAGGGTTGCTACTACCTTTGTTTTCTTTGGTTACTCTTGAATTTGCCGGACTGTTTAAATTTCTAGCAAAAGTTTTAATTTTACTAGACAACCTTTGCCCGATATTATCTAAATATTCTCTTTCACTCATTTCTCCAGTAGCAACTTTTTTAAGCAATATATCTGAATATTTATTAATTTCTTTTACATTTTCGTCAAACCCAGCCCTTAAAAAACTTCGCTCAGGTATCTTAACTGATTTAGTAAGCCAATATAATAATTCAATTTCACCTTTTCGACCATCTCTTGCAAGGAATTTTTCTCCACTTTTAGCCTGTACAAAAAATAGGTTGTCAAATTCACCTGCTTTTTTTCCTATAGACTTAGGACTTATCGGTATTGTTAAATACTGTGCCTTTTTAGCCCTTATATCACAGCCGTATTCGTGGATTCTAGCAAGCCAAGCATTTTCACCGTCAAATACGCCTACTTGAACCTTTTTCCCGTTTAATGATTCAAAAGTCTTTATCATATCAGGGATTTTGTCTTTAACAGTTTTTATTTTTATTCCTTTTGACATATTATCGCCACCTATCTCCAGCACTAACAAAAGAAACAGCTGTTTTCATCGAATCACCAAAAATATCATTAGCTACATCATATATAAGACCACTTGTATCAGTATTAAATGATTGGGACAAAGAACCAATGCTTTCGCTTGCGATTCCAGGTCTAAGCCCCATTATATCAACATACTTTGTAACAAAAAGTCTTACATTAGCTGGTATTTTTTCGGGGTCATCAATTTTGAAGGTAATCTTTGTGTTCTTTAATACCCACAGCAAAGCACTTTCCACCAATATGCAAGTTTTGTCTGTTATTGGCTCTATTCCTAGCTTAAGCTTCTTTACCATATCAGAGGTAATCATATTAATTCACCTCTGCTTTAGCCTTAGTTCTCCTTTTACTAACCTTTTCAACAGTTGTACTTTCATCTATTGAATCTTCTACCTTTTCATTAGGTTTAGCAGTTGTACTTTCATCTGTTGCTTTTTCTATTTTTTCAGCAACAGGTACTTCCTCGCCGGCTCTGTAAAATTTACCATTGTATATAATTGCATTTTCAAATTTCATGCTAGAACCTCCTTAGCATACTTCTAAGCCATAACATTCATCCATTCTTTCAAATGAAGGAAGAACAATCTCAGAGGCTGTTGTCTTTGTCTGAACAGGGTCATCTTTAATTGTTACTGAAACAGCAATACCAGTTTCAACAATACTTACATTTGCATCTGCCTTAGACTTTAAAGTTCGTTCCTCCGGTGTTGTACCAAACCAAGTTGAACCCAAATCAGAAGCGGGCATTAACATTACGATGTTATCTGGATAAAAATTCTTCGCCTTGCCACTTTCATCCTTAAATTTCTTATTGTATACAGCAACGGACACATTAAGTTCTTCTTCAATATAGCTCTTAACTCTCGCAGATGTATAATTTACATTAGCTGTTGTGTTCTGTGCAAGTACGCCACTCTGTACTTTCTTACTAGCTTTAAGCTTATTGAAAGTAGCCTTTGACATTAAAATAAGTGCTGGTCTGTCACCACTTTCTTCTTCCTGTGCGTCCATAGCATCTTCAAGATTTTTAATAGGGTCACAGGTTTCAGGTGCGTCCCACTTATCTGTTTCAGTTTCAATCTTTGCGTAGTGCTTAGATTTCCAGTCACCATTAGGGTCATAGTTGTATGTATAATCAACCCCATTAGCTGAAATTTCAATTCCGACCTTACCGTTAAGAGGGGCTAATAACTGCATTCTCATTCTTTCAGGCACAACCTTAGCACCGTCAATTAATGTCTGTGAATCATTAAAAATATTATTTAACACTTCAATAGCGTAAGGGTCATTACTATCTTCAACTCTTAATATTTCCTGTTCATCTTTTTCTTTAATTAACATACTTTCTCTAAAGAAAGGCATTTCGCTTTCATTTACTGTAACACCAACTCTATCTCTAAAGCGTGATGCACTGTCAAAGTTAGATGGTGCAAGAGAAATAGGTAAACCCTTGTGTCCCTTTACCCACTTTAAGTCTAAGCCAGCCTTTTTCTTAGACGGAAATAAACCTTCGCCCAAATATGGAATTGTATTACTACCAGCTTCAGAATAATTCAAGCCTATAGTTTCTGCATTATAAACATCACTTAATTTCATATGCTACCTCCTATAAAAATTTAATCATTGGATACTTACTTTCATCCTCTGGTGTAGAAGCTAATTTAGATTTTAAAACAAAACCATGCACTACTACAGCACCGTTAGGATTTTCGTTAATATAAACATCATTAAGTACAACACCAACATTTTCAACCAATGTACCTGCCTTAACCACACCATTAGTAGCAGACAATTCAGAACAATCATAATTAATTGCTACAAAATGGTCATTAGCAAGAATGTTATTTTCTGTTGTAATAGTCTTACTTTCAAACTTCATTTTCCAAAACCTCCTTATTTAAATGTAATGCTTCAAGATACTGTCACTCTTTTTCTTGAGTTCTGCCCTTTCCTTGCCTAAGCCCTTAGCAAGTTCATTACCTTTCTTATCTTCTGTATTGGTATTAGCATTAGCACTACCTGTATTCGGGATTCTTCCGGCAGACTTGAACTTTTCATTTACCTTGTTATCAACAAGTTTATTTACAAGTTCATTAAGAGCACTTACTTTGTTGTCGATTTCATCTGAATCTTTGCCAAGCACAAGGTCAACGATTTTAAGAGCTGTATCGCCACCATCATCAAGACCGGCTTTCTTAATAGCACTAATAGCATAATAACGGTTTTCCCTGTCTGCTATAGCTTGTTCTCTTTCAGCAAGTTCTCTGTCACGCTTTTCATCGTCATACTTTTTAAGCTCATCGGCAGTCATCTTGTCACGCTTCATCTTTTCAATCTCTTTTTCGAGACTCTTATTTTTCTTGCGTTCTTCTTCCATAGCCTTATCAAGCCTTGCTTTCAGTAAACGGTCTAAATCGTCAGTGTTGGGTTCTGTAGAGTTGTTATTACCCACATTAGGTTCCGTAGTCCCCTCACCACCAGCATTAGGCTCTGTAGCGTTTTTGGTACCTGTATTAGGTTCTGTAGTTTCCCCACCACCAGCACCACCTACACCGTTAGCCTCAAAACAAGGCATAAATCTTTTAAACATTTGGTAAACCTCCTTGTAATAAATTTAAGCCTTTTTATGTCTTGCTTAGGACAATGAAAAAAGGAATAAGCTGTGACACCCATTCCCTTTGCTGACTAAATTATTTAAGTTATGTTAATATCAAAAGTTTTATGCCTATTTTTATTTAAAGTGGCTTGGTCGCAACCTCCCCACTAGGTTTAGTCCAAAGACATCGCCGTAATTCCTGTTATAAAAAATTAATTATACCCAGCCCAACGGAACCACATCCTTTCAGTATGCGATTAACTGGCTATTACTTCATTACTTCGACAAATCTATTTTTTCAGTACTGGCTCTTAATTCAAGTACAACAATATATCTTTCCATTGCGTCAATCTGAATACTATAAATAGCTCTTGAAGAAGCCGGCTTGAAATCTAAAGTACCTGCATCCCATTTTTCCAACATCGACTTGAGCTTTTTGTATCTATTAACCAGCTGATAATATTCAGCCTTAAATCTTTCCTTGTAGTCCTTGCTCAACATCATTTTTGCAGTTTCTTCCAATGTTAAAATCTTTTCCATGTCTTTTCCTCCTTATGTTTAACTTTTCGAGCAACAAAAAAGGACAGTTTAAAGCTGTCCTAATCTGCTTATTTACTGTGTTTGATAACTTGCCTGTAACTTTTATTTGTCTTTATTTTTGTCCTCTTTAAGATTTTTATATACTCTGTAGCCTGAAAATGCAATCGAACAAGCAGCTACTAAAAATAAAATCATAGCACTAACTTCTTTAAGAATGTATAAATAAATTAAAAATGTCTGCATAATTTTTCTCTCCTTTACATCAAAAAAGCACTTAACATCATTCGTTAAGTGCTTTTATTCAAACCAAGACCTGATTTCCTCTCGTTTTAGTTCATTTTCCAATTCAAAATAATTTTCTATAGCATCAATTGCTTCTTGTGGTGCTTCTTTACTCATTATACCATTCTTTAAATAAGGTGAAAAAACTTTTTTTAATTCCTTCATTTCATCAGTAGGTAAAAACAACATATCAACATCACTTCCTTAAAATTTCTTGAACTCTGTACTCAGTATAAGCTTCATCGTATTCTTCACTTATATATTTTACTTTTGCATAGTAACTTATTTCACCTATATTATAGTTATCTACCCCTGCTTTGTCAAGTTTAGTTTTGCACTTAGTTCTTAAATATTTAATGTATTTATTGTAATCGTCTATATTACTAAAGTCGCTATTCTTGGACCTATAGTTTTCAGCATCTAACCAATGAATATACTCATGGAGTAGTGTGCTATATTTATTTTCTGGACAAGCTAACTGCTCTTGTAACACAGACAGTTTGGTATACTCTAGCAACGTTTGTCTCACATACACAACATTTTGAATTGGGTTATATGAAGCAACAGCATTATTTGACATTTCATAATCAGATAATATTGCAACTATAGGCTGAACTGATTTGTCTTTTATGTTTAACATATTTAAAACGGCTGTTATGTTTCTATCCAGTTCCTGCTGTTGCTTAGGTTTTATTTTTGCATTATCTGAAATGTACACTTTATTTTTCGTATTTGTCAATTTACTTATCTGTATATCTTTACAATTTCTCCTCATAATATTTTGATTATTAGTATCTTTTATAACAGGTTTGTAATTTTGTTGAGTTTCATTGTGTCGAACATTTACACTATTCTTCCACTTTCCACCTCTCTCCTCAAATTCTTCCACTGTCATCATTTCATACTCAACAAAACAGCGACAGTTACAATCATTTGAGGCATCGCCACTTTCACCGGGAGATTTAGCTTTAATTCCATTTCCTAAATCAAAGTATCCTCCGGATTCTATAAGCTGACCTTCCATCTTTTTATGGTTGGCATTTGTATGACTTTTATAGGTTTTCCAGCCTTTTTTAGTCTTTACCCTTATATTAGGTCTTACCTTTTCATCACCTAAATTATGCCATATAGCAGCATATACAAGACCGTCTCCTTTGACTTTATCATTTATGTGTTCAGCTCCGTCCATTAAACCTTTTTCCTGAACTCTGTGGCTTTCAGTTCGGACTATACTTGAAGCTTTACCGTAGCTTACATCAAGTCTTTCCACTAACTTTTTAGATGTAGTGTCAAACCTTTCTCCGGTCATAAGAGAATTAGATATACTTTGTCTTATATCGTATATAACATCTTGTCTGTGCTTTTGAAGTCTTTCAGGCAATGTTAAACCACTTATAGGATTTTCAACTGCTGCTTTTAACACCTCTGGCTTGATACTTAACCCATTAAAACTATCTTTAAACTTACTATCTCCAGCAGAATTACTAAAACCATTAATCATACCTTCAAAACAAGCCTTATAGGTCTTTTCTACTGTACTTTTAATAGTTTTAGAAATAGCTGGAGTAACTTCTTTAATATTTTTATCAACTTCTTCTAAGAAAGAAGCATATTTTGCATTTTGTTGAAGTATAGCAACATTTAAAACACCATTATCATCAGAATATTTTGTATAATACTCACCTATAAAGCTATTTAACTTCTTTAGCAAAGATTTGTATAAGGACCTTATTTCCTTATCAGCTCCTTTGCCTCGACTTTCTTCAACTCTCTTTACCTCTACAAGATATTTGTCAAGTGCTTTATTGTCAAAATCCAAATAAAACACCTACCTTATTCGGTTATATCCTCATCTAACAAAGATGGGGTATCGTTCTTTTCCTTTTCAATCATTTCCATAACATAATCCACATCATCCACGAAACTAAGTTGACTATATGCTACTTCCTTAGGTATTCCTGCACCAATTAAGGCTTGTACAGTCTGGGCTTCTGTAAGAGTGTCAAGAGGAAAGTTTCTTGTAAATTCCATTGTTATTTGCAATGGGTCAACGGTAATGTTCTTCTTCTCCCATATAGCACATAACAATTTCCACATATACTGTGCAGCATCCATCATTTTGGCTTCAAACATACCACATTTTGTTTCAAGCCCGTGGAGCTTGAATTTAAGACTTATACCACTCGCACTACCAAAACTATCATCATTCAGATTAGGAGTTTTTGAAAATCTGTAAATGTTATCTCTTAATCTGTCAAGGTGATGTTCGGTAAATCCATCGTTGATATTTTTAGTAAGAAACTCAACACTACCTTCTTTATTTGATGAACCAACAGGAGGTATTTTAATAGCACCGTTTCTTTGTGCTTCTCTTATTGTGTCATTATCTACATTCAAATTTTTAAACACCATATAGGCGTGTACAAAACTTTCAACCTCATTTGAATTATCAGATAAAACTTTGTCGTAATCGTCAATAAGTGAAAGGACCTTTTCGGCATCTCCCATAAGTTCTTTGTTGTTTGCTATTCCTTGTAAAGGGCAATAATCGAACAGGTGTTCTCTTTTTTCTACAAATTCAAGTTTACTTAAATAACCTTTGAATGTGTACACTTCTGTATTATCATAAAATTCAACTACCCATTTTTTTACTAAATTTTGTTCTTGCACTAAATAGTATCTAATAGCAAACTCAGGCTCTGATATGTCGGTACTTGATAATATAATTGTTTCATATCCGTGTACAGGCGTAACCCTTACATCACCATTTAGGTCAATATAAAAAAGTCTGCCTGCATATCCATATATGCTAGCAAACTTTGTTGTTTCCATATCTACACCAAACATATTATTGAGGGTAACAAAATCTGTTACAGCCTTAGTTGCCCTATCAACAGCAATTTCACCACCAGTAACACTTTCTGCTTCTGCTCCCTTGCTATATCCATAGCTTATAGGCTCTCCAGCAAAATATCCCGTCTTAAAATCTACGATTTCGCTAAAAAAGTCATTGTTTATTCTATTATTTATCTGATTACCTTCTTTAAATGCTGGTTGTCTTTTGAAAATAGGCAACTCATCATCTAAAGTCATATATCTTCTATAAAGTTTTCTGTTATATCGGCTATTAAAATAGTGCTTTTTAATTATCCTATACAATAACTCTAAACTTAATCCATTAGTTTTTAATTCTTCAAGCTCTGAAGTATAATCAGGATATAATTCAATACTTTTTCTATTCATCAAGTCACTTCCTTACAATCTTATGCTTGCCGTTACCTTGTTCTCTAACTGTAGTTGCTCTGTAGCGTATCTGAGAGCGTCCAATAAATGATTATCTTTATCCACTGGCTTAGCCATAGCATTGCCGTATTTATCCTCTTGCCAATGGTACTGCTCTATCTCATTTTTGAAATTTTGGCATTTGCTATGGATAACAATTTTGTGACCCTGTAGCCACCTTATACCTCTGTTAATGCTGTCTGCACCTTTCATAGCTGGTACAGCTTTAACACCCTTACTTACTAAAAAATCAATAGTCTTGGGTTCTGCACTGTCACAGGTAATATAATCATTTCCAACAAACTCTCTTGCTACTTCCGACAATTCCTCATCACTCATACCTGCCTGATACCATTCGTCAAACACATATATAATTTTTCTAGCCTTGTCATAGTTTATTTTAATTAGTGCGTTTGGGTCAGAGGCATAGCCAAAGTCACAACCCATATAAATATTATCAAAATGCTGTATCATATCTGATAAATCTATACATTCCCAATTTTTAAATATTACATTACCTAATACACCCCAGTTACCTAAGCTATATACATTGTAATAATATGGGTCCGTTTCATTTTCTAATCTATCCTTATCTTCAGGAGTAAGCATATCATTGTCTTTGTATGTAGTCTTTAATATACAAACATTATCGTCTTCATAGCTGTTCTTATTATCTTCCCAACCACCGAAGAACTTCTTATATATCCAATGGCTTTTTAATATAGGATTAAAAGCCATTACAATGTATTTGTCGTTGCTAGATATACCTCTTAGTCGCTTTGTCAACTGCATATAGGCATCTTCTTTTATTTCCGTTGCTTCTTCGATAAATATTCTTTCAAGTACGCCTTTAGCAGGTGTAATAGACTTGACTTTTTCTACATCATCAAGACCATTAAAAAGTATCTGACAGCCGTTGTTAAGACAGGTAATAACCATATCGGATTTGTTAATTTTAAATAGGCTGTTAAGCCCCATTTCAGTTATTGTTTTGACAATCTGATTATATGTACTGTTTCTTATAGTCTTTGCTACATTTCTACAGCACAACCAATTTACACCCTTTAAACAATCAATAACGATTTTTTGGCAAAGAAAAAAGCTCTTCCCACTTGAAGAGCCTCCAAAAAATATTTGTGTTGCTTGCTTTTTATCTAGCCAATCTATATATGTATCATTTATAGTAACATTTATATCCATATTTTCACCTCAAAAAGTTATATTTTTTATAAAAAACTATTGACAAGCACTATTAATTGTGCTATAATTAAACCATAGAAAGGAGGTAAGCAAATGAAATGAATATAGATACAACAAAAGACCTCTCAGAAATTATTCTTGCTCTTGTATCAAGCGTTTATATGATTGTAAACACCTACTACACAATCAAAAACAACAAGAATAAGAAAAAATCTAAGAAGTCTAAAAGAAAAAGATAGGATTGGGGCGAAAGCCCCACCTATATTCTAATTATAGCACATTCATTTGCAAAATAAAAGATGAAAATTTGCAAACCTATATTGGTAATTTTATTCGTTTTATGTATTATTGATGGCTTAAATGGTGAATTTTCCTCACCCTCAACACTAGATATTATAAAATGGTGTTGTATTATAATATCAATAACTACTTACTTTATTTGTGAAAGGATACAGAAAAAATGAAATTAAAACAAATTCGCCTCGAAAGAGGTCTTTCCGTACCACAATTAGTTGAATTATCAGGAGTACCACGCCGTACAATACAGGAAATAGAAAAAAATGATAATTGCAAAGTTCATACGGCTATTAAGCTAGCTGATGCCTTAGGCGTTACGCTTGATGAACTTTGTAGATAATTCAGTAATAAAAGGCAAGGCTTAAATAGTCTTGCCTTTTGTACTGCATATATTAATATTTATAACCTTGTCATCGTCAGTAGTATTGACATTTTCAACCTTATCTCTCCATTTATCAGGTTTCCTATTTTTAAGCCAAAATATCTGTGCCGTTGTGTCGGGAGGTATTTCCTTTTCAAGTTCTATTATTTCCCCGTCTTTTGACACTTTCTGTTCTTTGCATACATAACCTAAAGCCCTTTTTAACAAAGCATTTTCAACCTGAATATCTACTACATCTTTTCCCTTTTTTAGGGTGTCACTTATGTCACCATACTTCTTCTTCCATTCTGCAAGAGTTTTTCTTGATATTCCCATATTGTGAGCAATTTGTTCATCTGTTAAGCCATCTCTCGCCCAACCTTCAAGAAGCAATAGCCCTTCTGGTTCTAACCACTTCGCATATTTACCTTTTGCCACAACTTAACCACCACCTACTATCTTTCTAAAAACAAAAAAAGAGAACACCTTTATAGACTGTTCCCTTTACATAATACAATGTTTAAATTTTCATACTAGCATTATACTACAGTATAATAGGACATTACAAGGACATTTTAGGACATTTTTAAAAATTTTTTTCTAAAAGCTTCAAGAGCTTTTTCGTGTAGCCTAGTAATGTGTCTATAGCTTTTTTTGTATTCAACTGCTATTGTTTCAAAATTAGGATATTTCTTATACTCAATATATTTCTTATGTAGTATATCAATGTATGTTGTGTTATCTAGCTGTTGTATCTGATTTATGATAACTTGCTTTAAATCACAAAAATCATCTATTTCTTTGTTTATCTCTTTATCTAAATCAATATATCTATCAGATTTTTTAAAACCATTATTAGCTACACTACACATAACTCTTTCTTTTTCATAGTCTATTGCTTGTACATTAAACCTAATAGATTTTAAATCCTCTAACTGGAGTATTTTTTGGTCTATACACAAATCCATTTTTTCTACTTTTTGTAAATAAACTTTAGCTTCATTATCCATCTTAGCCCTCCTTGACAAACCTAAGCAACCCACTTATAATGTTTTGTGTATTCATCTTGGTTGCTCTTCGGCTTGCCGGAGGGCTTTTTCCTTTTTTACTTGTCGGAAATCCCGACAGGTTCACAACTCAAAACTCCCCTTCCGTATAAGGCTCATTCCAGCATTTTTCACAATCATTTTCACACGAAACTTTCTTATTCAAATTCCTAACACAAAGAAAAGGGCGTCCTTTCCATATTGGAGCGTTTGGAAACATTTTTTTAAAGTGTTCCAATCTAGTTTCCACCTGATGTTCGTCAGACCATTTTTGTACGATTTTTATCGCTTCGTCAGGATACGTTCTTTCAAACTCTCCACATGGCAAGTTGGTCTTGTTGTTGTTATCACTAATCGGGCAATCTTTACAATCTATCTCACAATTCCCTGTCATCCTATTCTGCTCTTTAAGATAGTTTTCAGTATATCCGCAATCAACTTTCATTTTCATCACCCTCTAACTCAACCAACTTCTTCATGTACCAGTCAGCTTTTTTCAAGTCTTCTTCGCCATTCTTGTATAAAGCTCTTTTTCTGTACTTCCAAACATTCAGTAAACAGAAGTGTTTTACAGCTTCTCTGCCAAACACCGTTAGCATCTCATCTATGCACTCCATACCATTACAATAGTGCGATGGGTGGTCTATATTGTTATTTTCCACAGCTATTCCTCCTTACACTCCCAAACATCGTTTAACCAATCTCCAATGTCTATCTTTTTTCAATCTCAAAACCTCTTTTCATTAATATTATTCTTGCCTTTGCTTTATTAATCTTTACAGACATATCTTTCCCGCCGGCTTCAACTCTAACATATTTTGTAATGGCTTTTGTCAATTCTGACATTTCTTCAATTAACAATATACTCCTGTTTTTAAAGTCGTAGTGTTTGGCTATGCTGTTAATTATAACTTCTATACCTCTTGTCATTCTTCAAGTCCTTTCCTAACATATGTACAAAACAACCCTCTTTACAAATCAGTATCTTTTCCCAATCAAAGCGTTTGTTTTTATTAAAAACTCTTATAAGGTACTCCATAAACTCTTTTAAATTAGGGTACTCTTTTTCCCTTTCCATAAGTACTTTGTTACCTGTGGTAACAACCACAAAGCTATAGAAAAAATCCTTACAAGGCATCCAGACGGCAACAACCTCTACTGGCATATAACACACCCACTTCTTTTATAATGTCTTACCCTTTGCAAAAACATTTTGTGGCATTTGTTTATATCGTCTACAAGGTCATAGACAACCGGCTGTGGCTTATCTTTAGCCACCCTAGCAACTCTACCAACTGCTTGTACCACAATGGCAAAGTCTTTGACGGGAGTAGCCATAATCAAATCAGTAAGGCAAGGTATATCCAAACCCTCTTTAGCTAGGGCAAAAGTGCTTAAAATCACTTTTACCTTTCCGGCTTTTGCATTGTTTATAATCTGCTCTCTTTCCTTTGCATTTGTACTGCCTACAAGAAGTTCTGCACCGTTTAACATATCCTTTAAAAGCCTTAAATGTCCTACTCTATCACTTAATATAAGCGCTTGCCTGTCATTTAATTTTTCAACAATGTTTCTGATAACCTCATTGCGTTTTTGGCACTCTCCTAACGATGTTAGGAATTTACTGTATATTAAAGTACCGTCTGTGTCATAACAGCCCTTAATATCATCATATGTTATTCCAGTATCAACCTTTTTCACCTTAACGGTCATTACTTTATCACTTACAGCTGTGTCAGGCACTTTGTAAGCCACATTACCTAGCTGTGCATACATACACCTTTCTAGTCCGTCTGCTCTATGCAATGTGGCACTAAGTCCATACTTATGTCTTGCAGCTAAAGATGTAAGAACCTTGCTAAACTGTGTGCTTTTAGCTGGCGTGCCGGATACCCTGTGGCATTCGTCCACAATAACGGTATTAAAGCAGTATTTGTAATTATGCAAATTGAGCTTACACATTGTCTGTACAGTAGCAAAAGTAATTTCTCCTAACTCTACCTTACCTTCTGTAATCTTTCCTAGCTTTTCTTTAGAAAGGTACTGCAAGGCTCTGTTGTAGCTTTGTTTTAAAAGGTCTTGCGTATGTGTAAGCCACAAGGTCCTATACCCTAATCTACAAGCTAGAGCAATACCCATTTGTGTTTTACCACTACCTGCCTTACTTTGTAGAATACCGTATCTAGCTTTTATCATCTCATTTACAGCCTTTTCTTGGTAATCATAAAGTGGTATTTTTGCGTTTATATCTGCTTTTTCCATATCGCTTAAATCTACAAGATACTTTAAGTGTCTAGGGTCTAAAAATCCCCTTACCTCATCATATAAGCCTATTGGAATTTGCAATAAACTTTTGCTTTTGTGGTACTTGTATAAATACATTACTGGAGATGTATCTCCTGCCCACAATCCCATTCTTACCCTTGCAAGGTAATCAGGGTTATTCACCCTTAAATTATCTTTACAATAATTTAAAAGGCTATCGGGAGGATTTTGTATACTGACCACATTCGACATAGTCACATATGTGTCCATTCTCTACCTCCTTGTAACTTATCTGTTTCTTGCCTTGTGCTTCCCATTCTTTTATAAACTCATAACGCAACAAATAAACCTTATCACTTGCTGACTTAAACCTTACAGCAATATAGCAACCTATATTCCCACAATACAAAAAACTATTAAAAGCAAGTCTTTGATTATCTTCTATTCTATTAAAAACAAAAATATCATTTTTACAGTCTTTACAATCGTAAACAAATGCGATATTATTCCTTATAGATATAATATCAAAAGGCTGTCCGTTAGCGTTGTCCTGCACCCTGTGTACCCAACGACCTTTAACAGACAAAGCCTCTGCAAATATTCGCTCTAATTCGTTACCGTTTGCTTTATTACTTTTTAACATTATTTCACCTCATTTTCTTTAAGGGCAAATAAGGGCAAATTTAAGGGCAAAATACATAAACTCTAAAACACCAGTAATTACTGACATTACAAGGCTATTTTTCATTATTAAGGGCAAAAGGGGTATATTTTCTATTTATATATATTTTATTATTTTAATATATTTATATTTAAAATATATTGCCATTTTTGCCCTTACCCTAGTAATTACTGGATTTTTTACGCCCTTTTTATGCCCTTAACATTCCCTTAGCAGGGCTATTTTTGCCCTTATGAATTTTCTGTAAACTCAATAGGAAGCTGTTCGTCTTTAGCTTCACTTTCAGGCATTTCAAAAAATTCAATTTCTTTTTCCTTTTCCTTTAAGCCTGTATAACAATATATTCCATAGTATTTCACACAGCCTATACCGTTCTTCTCTGCACGCTCTTTAATATTTCTTTTATTTAAAGCCTTAAAATCATTAACAACGCACCATTTCTGATACTGTGCTTCAAAGTCGGTTTTCTTTATTCTGTCTGCTTTTTCATCAGTAATTTCAAAACATTCGTCTAAAAATCTATAAACGGTGTCAAGGTTTGCACGATATTCATTCAATATCGCCTTGCTTGCCAGACAATCTGTGAATTTATATCTATTTTTATTAAGTCTAATTAAGCCATCTAAAGCCCAGAGGAAAACACCGTCAACTTCTTTAATTATCTTGTCAATAAGTCCACCGTCTCGTTCTTCAACAGCAACTGGACTATCACAGGGGAGTATTGTCATTCTTTCGAAAATATGGCCACCCTTGTCATCAGCGAAGTATGGCAGGTCATTGCAGGAAACAAGTATACCTCCTCGGAAAACCCAATCAAAGGATTGTTTTCCTTTAAACTCTACCTTTACTCTATCGCCACCAGTAAGCTGTTTAAAACCACTACTGTTTTCTATTGCATCAGCTTGTTGGTCACCTACTACGTCAAGCCTTTTGCCATACAAATCCGACAGTGCAAACCTATCAGACATATTTTGAATAGGTATATTTATGGTATGTTCTCCACCTAATATCCTACAAATAAGGTTCAGAAAAACACTTTTACCTGTATTGCCTAATGCCGAATACAACACAAGGCACTTTTTAACCCTATTTATTGTTATATTTGAAAGCAACAAGCCTGTCCATTCTTGCAACAACATAAGTTTTTCATTATCTACAACTCCACTTTTATCAGAGCATAGCTTCTTAACAAACTTCATAAAAACAGGTGCTTGTGCGTTTTTGTCATATTTACAGTTAAGCTGTATTGTACTTATACAATCAGCACTATGTTGTACAAGCTCGCCTTTCTTTAGGTCTAAAAGACCATTTTGTAAATTTATAACACTTTCATTACTGTCAGCATAATCAAACTCATAAACATTTTCTCCACTACAACCTACAAGATTATAAATATTATTAAGAATAGTGTCACTTGCTAAGCCTATAGGAATATAACTTTTTATGTAGCTCTTAAATTCCTGCTTACTACACTTCTTATAAACGCCATTATCATATACATAGAAATCAGCAATATCATAACCTTGTCTTTTAAGCATTACATAACTTAAATTTTCTGTTATTGCCCTTGCCAATTTGTCAGCATTTACTTTTACCGGAACTTCTTTATTTACTATAAGCCAGTCTGCCCATTCATAGGGTAGTGATTTTAATAATCCTTTAAAATCATCTACTGAATTACCTTCATTAAAGTAGTCTGTCACATCGCCTTTTGGCTCATTTGAAGTTGTTACTACCTTAATGGCAGAAGCAACATTTCTTAAATCTTTTTTTATTATTTTACACAAGTTTCGCCCTGCATCGTCATTATCTGGAAGTATAACAACCCTTGCACCTCTAAAGTAACTTGCGTATTCTTTTCGCCAGTCACTTGCTCCACCGGCAGTTGTTGCTGTGTATCCAAGGTTTTTTAGGGTATCAACATCTTTTTCTCCCTCTACAATATAGACGGGATAGCCATTCTTTATAGCCTTTTTAACTGCATCTAGGTTGTAAAGGGTACGAGGTATACCATCAATACCCTTTACAAATTCACCATTTTGGAGTGTTCCATAGAGCATTTTTTTACCTTCGAAACGCAACTTTAAGTAGTCTCCATAATTATAAATAGCTTCTAGCTTGCCTAAATGCTTTTCCAGTTTTGACTTCCAGTTGCTAGTTTCTACTTGTACACCGTTATTTAAGTCTGCCATTGTTAAACCAACGGCAGAAACAATATCTCTTGTGTCACAGCCTGCGTGGCAGTGCATAAGTATCTTGTCGCCCTTTTCACTTATTGTAAGTGAGTTTTCTTTATCATTGTGACAAGGGCAAGATACCTGATACGAGCTTGAACTTAGCCTTTTGGGGTTGCTAAAATAATTAACTACGCTATGTAAATTCACTTAATCACAACCTTAAAATGGCAAGTCATCATCGTCTACATCAGTAGCCGGGAAGAATCCGTTAGTATCATTCGCAGGCTGTGGTTGTAAACATTTCTTCTCAGGTACAGTAAAGTTATCGCTTATTATATCTGCTGCAGGTAAGAAAAATCTTACTTTCACAGCAGTAGCAACCCCATTATTGCCCTGAAATTCTTCTTCACCAAATACAGCACCTACTGTCTTGCCTTTAAACTGAGCTCCAAAGTTATCGCCCCAGTTTATTCCTACGCCATTGCTTGCTTCAACACTTTTGCAAAAACCTAAGAATGTATTTATGTATTCGCCTTCTGTAAGGGCATAAACTATACAGCCCCACTTTTTGTTTGCATTGGTGTTGTTCTTATATTTTTCTGTATAAAGACCTTTGTATTCACCCTCTGCAATATCTAAAGAAATTGTTACCATTTCTTTACCGGCTTTGGATTTTGTTTCTTCTACCTGCATAATCTTGCAAATATATCCTCCAGCAGGAAGTCTTTTACCTCCACCTAACTGGTATTCATCATAATTGTTTGGTTTCTTCATTTTAAAATTCCTCCTAATTCATAATATTCTCTTATAGCTGTGTCAACAGCTTTCAAATCATTGTCAATAAGTTCACTGCTAAACATATCCGGTGGGCTTTTTGACACATCTGTTCCGTCTGTTTTGGTTTTAAAGTAATGCTTCCCGTCTTGGGTTATACATCTCAACACGATTGTAAACATACCCTCAAGACACACCTTTTCATCAAGTATCTTCCCTATTGTCTTTGGCTTATACTCTCCCATATCGTTGCATTCTTCGTGCATAAGGATATACACAATAACATCTTGTGGAAGTGTATAAATGTAATCAATCATCCTCCAGAACCTGTCGGCGATGTCGTTATAAAAACCAAATATAGCATTTCCCGTACCCTTTGCAGAATGTCCACGCATAAACATATTTGTTATTAAATATCCTGCGTCATCTATTACAACCGTTTTGACCTTAGGATTTTCACAATTTAATTTTGTCATTGCTCTGGCAATTTCGCTATATTTGTCCGTGTTTATAGCTGTATTAAATCTTTTTCTAAAGGGTAACGGCTTTCGACTTACATTAATTAAGAGTATTTCATTTTCGCCAAAATTTCTAAGGCTTGTACTCTTTCCGGAGCCACTTTTACCCATTATCAATACAGGTGTTCCCACATTAAAAACTCCTTTCTGAAATATAGTAGCATAGGCTACATGACATATCGTGACATAAATTACCTTATTGTTACAGATGCCGAATATCTGGCAAACCCTAAAACTTCTCCATCGTCTAAAGCCTGTCTGATTTTATCCTTGTCAGCAACTAAAGAAATGCTTTCTTTTTTATATTCATCAGGAATTTGGTCACTAGCCCCTACTACTAATTTATCAACCTTTAAACCATAGAGAGAAAATAATTCTGTTTTCATCTTTTCTCTGCCTGTGGCTAACATGGCTCCAGCGACAGCCTCTTTTAAGTTGTCTAATTTATTTTCAAGCGACTTTTTCTTTTTTGCCAATCTCCTTTGCTCGTTAGCAATAGCATCTATACAAGCCTTTGTGTTCTTGGCAAGCTTTCCGTACCCGTTAATTTTTTCCTTAAACTCCAAATCTAAACTTTCAAAAGTGTCTTTCAAGCATTCTGTAGATACAGGACAGTCTGGGTCGTCTATCATATCTTGTAAAGCTGCCAAATCCCCTGTTAATTCATACAATGTCGCCATTATTCCTCGTCCTCCTTAATCTCAACAATTATTTTCTTCACCTGTTTAGGCATTGCCGTCTTTCTTATGTATAGTGTTCTAATTGCATCAGTTCCACCTGTTTCTGTATATACATAAGTACCTTTTGTAGTTCTCTGTAAGTCGAATTTCGCTTTAATCATTAAAACCCCTCCAGTTTAGCTTTCTTCTTATCTATAAGACCTGCCGATTTTAACCTATTATAAAGTGTTGTCTTTGCAATGCCAGTGATTTCAGAAACAGATTTAATGCTCAGACCTTGTCCTACATATAAATCCTCAAGCTCTGTATTGCTGTAAGAATCTCCTAAATTCTTGCCTTTACCATAACTGTATGTACGAGCCTTTTCTCTTGCATCTGACAATATGTCATTTGCTGTTTTATGCTCAACCTGTTTCTGCTTTAAATCAGCAAGAACTTTTTCTTTGTTGTCAGCCTCTTTTTGAAGTTCTTCATTTCGTGCTTGCAACTTTGTTGTTTCTTCATTTACCTTATTAACAATGCAATTACAGTAATAATCTTTTAGCCTGTTTTTCTCTGTTTCTGTAATGACAATACTGTTGCCACAACAAGCTTCATTGTTTAAATTTACACAATCTTTAATACAATTTTCTTCTGCATTAAAAATACATAATACATTTTCACAATTAATAACCATTTGACTTTTTCCTTTCTATGTTCTATAATTTAGCTATAAACATATTTCCAAACGTGTTTATATAGAGTCCTCTGCTGCAACAGAGGACTTTTCTATTTCTACCATCTGACGCACCTTTCCATTGTTCGATAACGCTTTTCTTTACTAAGCGTTATTACTTCTTGTCCTACAAAATACTCTTTTACTTTTAAAAATAAATCCCAAACGAACCATACAGCTTTTTCACATAAACCTTTAATCATTATTTTTCACTCCTTTTTAGCTTAATAGACCAAACACGCAGCCAAGAAAAACATAGCTACAATTAATAACATTTCCAAATTTAGTCCTCCTTCCTTAAGTAAAACAACTTATAAAATCGGCAAGTCTACTTTTATTAACAGCGTTTTTTAATTCCTCTGTTGAATTAATTCCGTATTTTTCAGCAATATAAACACGCATTTCCTTTGCAGATTTATAATTCAATGCTGTCTTAGTATTTTGTTTTTTCATAAAACCACCTCCCCTCAAGTTAATTATGAAATTATTTTGAAATTCATTGCCTCTGCAACCTATTCAGCAAAGTTTTCTTGCAACTACTTAATGCGTTTACCACCTTTGTATTTACCACCGCCAGCATTATACTTAGCACCCTTTCTTCTATTAGTTTTTCGTGATACAATTCTTAAATTTCGTTTAGAGTTACTCCCACCTTTACTTAAAGGTTTAATATGGTCTACCTCTCTGGGGTCACCTACTTTTAGCCCCATCATTCGCCTAGCTTTGTTTCTTTCAGACCTTTCTTTGATATGTTCAGGCTTACCACCATACTCACGATATTCTTTTTTGTAATCTCTCTTTTTTTCTGCCAAACTATCGCCTCCTAAACAATTTCGTCTTTTGAAATTATAATATCGCATTTATGCGACATTGATATTAAAAAAAATAGAGTTAACTTCCCTTGCAGATAAATTTAAAGTAGAAGCTATTTTATAAACTTCTTCTACTGTAAAATTTTCTCCTTTATTGGCTAGTTTTCTGTAAAAAGTACTTTTATTAATTCCTATACTTTCAACAATTTTTTCTACACTAAGTCCATTTTCAACAATTTTACTTTTAAGTAGATTCATATTTGTCATATTAGCACCTCCTCGTCGCATTTATGATACAAATATATAATAGCACTTGCTTTTAAATAAGTCAATAACTTTTTTCGCATTTTTGAGATTTTTATACTATTTTCAAAAAAAAGTGTTGCATTTTTGCAAATATATGTTATTATGTATTTGGAGGTGATAAGTTGAACATAGGCAAAATCATAAAAGAAAGAAGAATTAAATTAAATCTTAGTGCTGATTATGTTGCCGACAAAATTGGAAAATCGAGAGCTACTTTATATAGGTATGAAAATGGAGATATTGAAAAAATGCCAATTCCTATATTAGAGCCACTAGCAGAGGTTTTGAAAACTACTCCAGCAGAACTTATGGGATTTACTGATAATATGGAGTTAAACTCTATTGAACAGAAATTATTAAGTGATTTTCGTTCATTGAATACACAATGGCAAGAATACATATTGCAAACAATAGATATAGTAAAAGATAAATATTCAAGTGAGTTAAAAAAATCTTCTAATAAAGAAAAGATAACTTTAGTAGCTGCTAGAGGCAACTCTGAGCTTGAAATTGTTTCTGATGATGATGCAGTTCGCAAGGATTTAGAAAACTATAACCCCCCTACAGATTTATAGTTATTTTTTTCCATTTTTGGAAATAGTCCACTAATGTAATATACATTTTTCTTTTTTATAATTAATTTGAAAATTAATTATAGAGGAGAAATATATGGAATATTACGATTACAAAATAGCGAGAAATTTAGCTTGGAAAGTTTTGATTGAGTGTGACATTAGAGAGTTTTCTGTAAATTTAGCAAAGATAATTAATCATTATGGGATATATCTTATACGGTATTCTGAAAGTGATTATATTAATAGACATAGCTTACCTAACGAGGATGGCTTTAGTAGATTAATAGACGGTAAGCCAATCATTTATTACAATGACCAAAAACCAATATATAGAGCTAGATTTACACTGGCACATGAAATAGGACACATTTTACTAGGACATTTGGCTAACGGAGAGACTTTACATAGAAACACCGAATATGATGTATTAGATGTAAAAGAACAGCAGGCTAATGTGTTTGCAAGGGATATTCTTATGCCGGCTACAGTTCTACATAGCTTAGGCATTAAATCCGCTGAGGATATAGCTAGAATATGTAATGTATCTATGCTATCAGCAGAAATAAGATATAAAAGGTTGACAGAACTTAATGAGAGAAATGTGTTTAACAGACACCCTCTTGAAAGACAAGTGTATAGACAATTTAATGAGTACATAAAAAGGTGCTAGATACTGGTTCTATCTAACACCTAATAGAAGATTTATAAAGGTATACAATCCTCTGATTAAGTGATAACACATATTGCATAAATATCTCAATTAAAGGAGGTATGGAGATGTATGAATACGATGAAATGATAGATAGACTAAAAAATTTCATTGATGAACGAAAAATTAGCATTAAACAATTATCAGAATTAGCAGATGTTCCCTATAGAACTCTTTATAAGATTATTACAAAAGAAACAAAAGAGCCATCGGTTAATATAATGATAAGAATTGCAAAAGCATTAAATATAACTACAGACAATCTCATTTTCGGAAAAGATACCAAATGCGATGTAAATGATTTAAACCCTACTGAGCAGAATTTATTAAGTGATTTTCGTTCTTTAAATCAACAAGGTCAGGTATACATATTACAAACGATAGATTTGGCAAAAGCTAAATATATAAAATCTAATTTTAATGATATTCTTTAAGCAGGAGGTGACGAAATGACATTTGCTGAACGGTTAAGGATTACAAGGAAAGAATGTAAACTTACCCAGAAAGAAGTCGCGAAAGCTTTAGGAATAACAGAAGGAGCTTATTGTAGTTACGAAAAAGGTAAACGAGAACCAAATCTTGAAAAATTAGTAAAGTTATCTAATTTGTTTGATGTTAGTGTAGATTTTCTTCTAAATATTAACAAATATAAAAAAGATGCCGAGCTAAATCAAACAGAGCAAAAACTTTTAGAAATATTTAGACAATTAAATAAACAAGGTCAAGAATACATATTACAAACGATAGATATGGCAAAAGACAGATATAAAAAATCTGATTATATTTCCGACTTGGAAAATATAAATTAAATAAAAATATAATAAGAGGTTATAATTTTAATGAGGTGGCTTTAATGATTGATATTGAAGTATTAAGGAAATATTATAACGACGATATGGTTATAGTTTCCGAACACGCATCAGAACGATTTAGACAAAGAAATATCAAGGCTCGTGATATAAGACAAGCCGTATTTAATGGAGAAATTATCGAACAATATCCTGATGATTTCCCTTTCCCCAGTTGTTTGATACTTGGTAAGACAACTAATGGAAAGGATATTCATATAGTAATGAGTGATGAAGGAAGTATGAGCAGAATAATAACTGCCTATTATCCTGATAAAGATAGATGGAGTTCAGATTTTAAAATAAGAAAGGAGAATGTTTAATATGAAATGTTTAGCTTGTAAAACTGGTACTATGACCGAATCAACAAATACTTACTTTGCTGAATTAAAGAACTGCTATATCATTATTGAAAATGTTCCTTGCTTAAAATGTGACCAGTGTGGCGAAGTATTTTATAAAGCTTCTGTATTAGAGAAGATAGATGACATTATAGAAAAGATTGAAAATATTTCAAGTAAGATTTTTATTATGGACTACAAGACTGCCGCATAAATTATACAACTAAAAAGGCATTAGATACTGGAACTATCTAATGCCTGTGTGGAAGATTTTATAAAGCCTAGCAACCCTCCAAAAATATTATATCAAATATGTATTATTTTGTCAAAAAATGTTACTTAAAAAATAGATACAGCAATTCGACATTTTTCGACAAAAAATTATACTAAGGAGGGGCTTATTATGAGCAAAGATTTATTTAACAAATTAAACGAACTGTCACATCGCATTGATAAATTAAAGGAACAAACCCAAACGGAGGAAGCTACAAAAATGTCTTTCATTATCCCGTTTTTTTCTACTTTAGGATATGATGTATTCAATCCTTGCGAATTTGTTCCAGAGTTTACTGCTGATGTTGGGGTTAAACAAGGCGAAAAAGTTGATTATGCTATAATTAAAGATAATTGCCCTATTATATTGATTGAAGCAAAACATTGGAGAGAGAATTTAGATAACCACACAAATCAGTTATATAGATATTTTAGTGTAACTAATTCTAAATTTGGAATTTTAACCAATGGTATAGAATACAGATTTTATACTGATTTAGAAGAAGCTAACAAAATGGATACCCAGCCATTTTTAATTATCAATCTTGAAAATTTAAAAGAAAGCTCAGTTGCACAGTTAAAGAAATTCACAAAAGACACTTTTAATGTTGATGATATACTTACATCAGCAGAGGAATTGAAATATACAAATTCTATTTCGACTTACATAAACAAACTTTATAACGAACCTGATGAGGAGTTTGTAAGATTTGTGCTGAAAGAAGTATATTCAGGACAAAAAAATCAGAATGTAATTGAAAAATTTACACCTATTGTTAAAAAAGCATTTAATTTGGTTGTAAGTGAATTAATTAATGATAAATTAAAAACAGCTTTTGAGGAAAACGCTCCAAAAGTTGAAATTGCTGCTACATCAGAACCTGAAACAGCTCCAGAATTAGCTCCAGAAAAGGGCTCAAAAATCGTTACAACAGAAGAAGAATTACAGGCTTTCTATATTATAAGAGGTATTCTTTCTGAAATAACTGCTGTTCAAAATATTATTTATAAAGATACAGAAAGTTATTTTGGTATCTTGTTTACAAACAATGTTAGAAAATGGATATGTAGACTTAAATTGAGTGATAATCGAAAACTACTTATCCTTCCTAACCCTGAAGATGTAAAGAGTGACATTAAATATACTTTAAATAATATTGATGACTTATATAATTTTAAAAATGAATTAAAGAGTTCTTGTAGTCGTTTCGTTTCAAAGGAGTAATTAAATGGGATTTAGATTTAGAAAAAGTTTTAAAATAGCTCCAGGAGTAAAGCTAAACATAAATAAAAAAAGTTTCGGCTTAACAATCGGTAAGCGTGGAGCACACTATACTATTAATTCAAAAGGTAAAAGAACTACATCTATAGGAATTCCTGGGACAGGTTTAAGCTATACAAGTACAAGTGGTGGAAGAAAAAAGAAAAAGGTAAAAAAGAGCACAACCAAAAATTATACTTCCAAACAATATACTACTGTTAGCCAGAATACATATAATATAACTCAATCCACTAAAGCCAATTTAAGTCCTGAAACGAAAACTTTATATCATTATATTTATCTAATCGCTGGTATTTTTCTAATAATATGGGGATTATTAAAAGCTATATTTACCCCTGGATTTATTCTTTTTGCACTACTTGGACTCTATTTAGTTAAGAAAAGCCGTCAATATACAAATGGTATAGAACAAGACAACACAATGCAAGAAGAAAATAAACAATCCAAAAATATCAACATTTTAGACGAAGCTCAAAATATGAATGAAGTTAGCCATAGACTTAATATATCTACATATATTAGGCAATTAGAGGAAACTATCACTTTAATACAAAATTCCAAAAATGCAGATACAGTTGTTTCAAGACTACAGTTTTTGGAATCTATTCGTGATAAACTAAAATCCACATCATACAGCGAACTTGACAATGTTATAAATAGCATAAATAAAGTTCTGGATAATAAAATAGGTTTGATTAATATGGCAATACAACGAAACCTTGATAGCGAGCTTGAAAAAATAAGGGAATTAAAAACCGAAAAAGGTAGATTGAATAGATTAAGTCGTTTCTTTGAAGCGATGAGAACTATTGAAAATCTTTCAGCTGAAAATATTAGTTTTATTGAACAGTTAGAACAAAATACACAAATTGATTAAAGCAATAAAAAAGTCCCCCGCTACCAACAGAGGACAGATGCTGACAATCCAATGCTACCAACAAAGGATTGTCAAAGTACCATACAAGGCAGATGCCTGATATAGTATAGCCTATACAATTATATTATATCACTTAAGCACCTGTTTTGTAAAGGTGTTATTTTTATACCCAAAATACAGGAGAGTGATATAATATGAAAAATAAAATAGCAGTATATATAAGAGTATCGACAACACATCAGATTGATAAAGAAAGTCTACCCTTTCAGCGTCGAGAGCTTGAAAACTATGCCAAATATGTTCTCAACATTGATGATATGGAATTTTTTGAGGACGCAGGCTATTCCGGTAAAAATATTATGCGACCTGCTTTTCAATCTATGATGTCAAGAATAAGGCTCGGAGAGTTTTCTCATATTTTAGTTTGGAAGATTGACAGAATAAGCAGAAATATTATTGACTTTGCCAATATGTTTGAGGAACTTAAAAAGTTAAATGTAACATTTGTATCAAAAAATGAACAGTTTGACACATCTTCTGCTATAGGCGAAGCAATATTGAAAATTATACTTGTATTTGCAGAGCTTGAAAGAAATTTAACTGCCGAAAGAGTTTCTGATGTTATGATAAGCAGAGCATCTACAGGTCAATGGAATGGTGGGCGTGTTCCTCTGGGCTATAATTATGATAAAGAGAACCACACCTTTACAGTCAATCAACAGGAAGCTGAAATTGTAAAATTTATTTTTGATTATTACATAGATAACGGCTCTATGGTTTCCCTTGTAAATGCTTTAAAAGATAAAGAAATAAAGACTAGGACTAACGGAGCTTTTTCCCTTTCAGCTGTTGCTACTGTCCTAAACAATATATTTTATACAGGAAAATACAGATATAATTACAGAAAACAAGGAGATAGACAGCAAGTAAAGCCTGAGTCTGAATGGATTGTTATTGATAACCACCACCCTGCTATAATATCCGAAGAAGTTTTTAAAAAAGCCGAAGAAATAAAGCAAACTAATTTACGATTGAAAAATGAAAAAGGTAAAATTGTTAAGAAAAACAATATTCACTTGTTTGCAAATCTGTTGGAATGTGATGTATGCCACAATAACTTTTCATCCTCTTTAGATAGACCAAGGGTAAATCAGGGTGGCTATAGACACTCTATGTATAATTGTTATGGCAGAAGAATTGGAGCTTGTAAATCAAAGTATGTAAGCGATGTATATTTAGGCAAATTTGTGTTTAACTACATAGCAAATTTGTATAAGGCATACTGTTCCTTCGGAAAATCTACTACATTTGAAACCTTTAAGAAAAAGATGTTGAGAGGTAATATTTTTTCTGACATAAAAGAAGTTACCAATTTAGAGGGTATTTACAATATCTTTTGTTCAAAGTACAATGATAAAGCAACAGCAAATATTATTAATTATAAAAATACTCAACAGGATTTGGGAAATGAACTTCGTATTGCCCTTAGCGAAAAAGGTAAATATGAAAGAGCTTTGGCTCGTTTAAAAGATGCTTATTTATTCTCTGATGATGCTATGACCCAAAATGAATATATCAGCCAAAAACATAGTATAGAAATAAAATTAAGTGCTACAAATAAGAAACTGGATAAGTTGCAAAGTAAGGACGATACACCCTTTGATGATGTAGAATTTTTAAATGTTCTATCTTATTTTATTTTAAATCAGAACTTGCAGGACAAAAGAGAAATTGATTTTGTGGATTTTATAACTTCCGTAGATAAGAAAATAATATCAGATTTTGTACATAAGATGTTTGTTAAGTTTATAATTTCTAAAGGTAAAATTAAATCAATGACATTCAGAAACGGTATTACAAATACATTTGTCTATGATGATTAAAAGTTATAAATATTTATTTTTATGAATAATACTGGTTACCATAACTGTTGGTGACGCTATGTTTTTAAAAACAAATGCACCCAAAACAGGTAAGTTCAGGGTTTAAAGATTGAGTTGAATAAACATATAACCAAATTATTCATTAAAAGTAGGTTTAAATCGCCCTATTTTTACAAAAGTTTGATTGAATAAAAACTTTATATTTTGTATATTTATAAAAAGGAGATTGCTTGAAATAACCAATCTCCTTTTAGGTATTAAAAAAGCACTCTTGAATTTACTTCAAAAGTGCTTATTATTATATATCCCTTTTTATCTGTTCTAAATATCGTTTGTAACTTTCTTGTGCTTCCGGTGGTGCATCTTCTTTTAATCTAGGAACAAGGTTTTTATCTCTATACCACCAATCTTTATTACTCATCCAGTAATGTTCTAATATTCTCATCAAATCATCTCCTTAAATAATTCAATAACTTAGGATTTAACATACTTAAACTTGTGAATTACAATTTACAAGTTAAGATAGGGTTATTAAAAGTTGAAAAACATATTATTTTTTAGATTTTATCATTTTTAATCTTCATCGTCTGAATCTACTACATCATACATTTCTACTTTTGAAAGAATATAGTCAACATCTGCTTGCATTTGTTTATGTTCTTCTTCTGATAAGTCATCATCATATACACCGTCTAAAAATCTAGGAATGTGATGACACAACTGGTTATGCACTCTCTTTTCAAGTATATTATGTCTTATCTCATATTCCCCTATGGTAATTATCCATATTGCTAGAGAGGTGCTATCTTTAATCAACAAATCATCATCTTCATCTGCCATCCAGTTAGTAATCTTCTCAGCTGTTTCACAACCTTTTCTCCCTAAAAGATTAAAGCAACCTATTACACCATCTTTATAATCTTGATATGTTAATTCAGGGTCTACACGCATATTACACCCATTCCCTTCTCTTAAAAACTTGTTAATTATTAAAAATCGTTTTATGATATATCTCTTTTTTTCTGTTCTAAATAATGTTTATAACTTTCCTGTGCCTCTTTTGGGGCATCAGCTTTAATCGTAAATGTTCCGTTTTCTCTTTGAATTATCCAATCATCATTTGACATCCAAAATAAGTCCAACTTCCTCATAATATCCCCCTTTTCTTGCCTTTATCTATAGTAGAATAAAGTATTTCGCCATAAACTATTTTATAATATAAAAACAGATTTACATTTTTCTCTATATGTGGTACTATGTATATGAGGTGTAAAAATGATATTATAACAAAGTTCAATAATTATGTATTGCACAAATATAATAATATCATATAGTAGATATGAAAAAGCAAATTATTCAACTTATTATAAGTATAATTAGATTAATATGGTCAATAGCTATGTTAATCTTCATAGTGATGTTATTTAAAGATATTATAACTGGGTTATTATAATAAACCTAGTTTTTTACTGTATTTTTTCTCCATATACATAGCATACATCAGAATCTATAGTAATTTTATTATTCCAAACAGTATTACTATGAATATTTGGGTTAATATCCCACGAAACACAATGATTATCGTCTATATATACTCTACGAAATTTACTTAAATCCGCAAGATTTTCAAATACTGTGTCCTGTTTTATAAGTGGAGCAACATTATACAGCCTTTTTTCGCCGTTATCAAACTCTAAAGTAAGGGTATAATCATCATTAGCAACAACAGACACTATCGTTCTTCTTCCCTTTGAAAAATATTCTGCCATTTTAATATTAAAGCCTTTTGATAAATAATACTCAATATTTTTACCCATTAATTATACCCTCTTACATACTTTACAACCTACTTTTTCTTTCTTGCCAAATACACTAAGCAACCTAAAGCTATAGCACAAGCAGCTACAGACGCCAATCCCAAAGTTGTTATACCATTTATAATCAAAGTCATAACATTCAAAATTAAAAGTACCACTAAAAATCCTACACTAAATCCCTTATCCATTGTTTTCTCCTTATCATTCTTATTATTTCTTCTATTATATTATAAACGGGAAGTATTATCAATCTTTATTTTCTTAAATCCCTGCCTATAAAATTTATTTCCCTGTTAGGTATATCTACTGTTATATTATCCCATTAGAGGTATTGATTTTTACTAAAGGTTTTTGCTACATAGTCTATGAAATCTTGGGCTGTATTATATATTTCCTCTTTATACTTTATTACATCATAGTTTTTGGTCATAACTATCCAAAAGCCATAGTATTTGCCACAATCAAGTTGTCCCCATTGGCACAGTAAAATAATATCCATAATTCCTCCTTTCTAAAGTGTAACATGTATTTATTTTATTTCATGTTACAGTGTAACCCTAGTAATTAAGCCACTTTGGAGGCTATATAACATGTAACATCTAATGTTTTTTAATACACATTACTTTTTTAATATATCATCGTTTTTGATAATGATATAAAAAATATATAGGGTATATGTAATATTTTATGTTTAGATGTTACAATCTCTTGAAAGTATAGTATTTACTGGTGTTTTAGCGTAACATGTAGTATAACATGTAACATCTAAAAAGGTGTTACATCATCATTTATGTCTATTTCATAAAAATCGTTTACTTCTTCTTTTTCGTCTATATTGCAGTTTAAATGAAACTCTACAAAACGGCAAGACCTACCATTAAATCTCTTAGTTATAGAATAAGTTTTTTGAGTATCATATTTTTTAGAAGTTATAATACCATTTTCAGCAAAATAATTCATACTCTTTCTTGCTGAAAATCCATTGTCTTTTAAAGCCTTTTTAAGTAATGTTGGCAAAATATATGCTTTATCGTCATTAATAAAGCCTAGGCAATTGCTACGAGCATTTAAGCCAAAATTATCCTTATTAGACAGTATCCAATCCACTACAAACTGTTTGGCATTTTCGTTTACATCATTTTCTTCTTCTGTAAACTGTTGTGATAATATTTCCTTTGCCATTTCCAATGCTTTATTCCAGCTTGTACTATTTACATTCAGTTCTTCCTGTTCTTCAAACAACCAACAATCACATAAAGCATCAGCAAGAGCCACCAAACTTATAGAAGAAATATGGCTACCACTATTATTCTTTGACATTTTAGTAACTTCCTCTGTCATTTTTTCATACAGCTGAACCAACTTTTCTTCTGTACAATTTACAATATGGTTGATATAGTCATTACCAGCCCAACCATAGTTAATGGCTGTCTGTCTATGTATATTACTGGCATCTTCTTCATTATCAAAAGGTGCTCCATATACTTCAATAGTTCTAGTGCTTACACCTGTTTGGCTTGTTGAAGTGGATATAGGTTCTTCCCCTGTAGCTATAGCAACTGTTCGCCATTGTTGGGTATGTTGCAACCCTCCACCTTTGTTACCTCTTATTCTGCCCTGTCCTCCGGAAATCATATAGACTATTTTTTCAAGAGAATTTTGGGAATACAGACCATTACCGGCAAGCTGTCTTTCATCAATGCCTAAAGGCAAATCACAATAAAAACCAGCCATTCGTTCTAAACCAACTTGTGTAGCGTTGAAATTCATCATTAATGCCTCAGGCTCTCCCCAAACAGAAAGTGCCGACTTTAATGCTGCCGTTTTACCACCTTTACTGCCACCCCAGTTGTACACAAAGAATATTCTGTGCTTTAATATTTTAAGAAGCGGTGCTGAAAATGATGACGCCAGTATAAATCTAAACTTGTTTCGCTGTCTATGGGGCTGTACCATAGCTTTCCAGTCCTCATAACTACCACTTTGACAATAAGCATCTACCAAATTTTTCTGTGACATATCTATATCAATTTCAAGGTCTTTACTACTTGGCACAAAGGAATTATTATGCCAACCGAAGGAATTTACACAATCTATCTTTGGTATAAGCTCTAAATTTTCACTTTCTAAAGCTGAAAGGTATTTTACAAGATACTTTGCATTTTCACTTGTAACTGTACAGCCCATATCGGCTAATACTGTAATGCCTTTTGATGTAAATATTGTACTTCTTGTAAATTTTCCACTATGCCAAATGTTATCTCTTTTAAAGGAGATTTCTATTTTTTCCTCTCCAGTTTCAAGAGTTCTAAGCCTTTTAGTTATTATTATTGGTGTTCTACAAACAAGTTTCTTTTCTCCCGTTTTGCCATTTACACTAAACACACCGTCTTCACAATAATACCAGTTTAATGGCTGTTTTAATGGTATAGGTTGCCCTACTATTGTCAATGTATCTCTGTCAGCAAATATATCCACTTTCTCACATTTTTCCATAGCCTGTAACAGCATTTCTTTTGATTTTTCTTTGCCATTGTCTATGTACAGTTGTGACGGGTCTTTTGCATTAAATTCGCCACAAGAAAATACATAAACATCGTCTTTAAAATCTATTTCTTTAAGGCAATTTACAACTTTATTGAAGAAAGTTTCTCCACCAGTGTCAGGCTCTTGATGTATGTACACTTTTAAACCTCTTAAAAACTCTCCATATTCATTTTTAAAAAGGCTTGCACCAGCTACACCTAAAGCCGGCAATCCCAAATATGTCAATGTTTGGGTGTCGCTTTCTCCCTCACATAAAATTACATAGCCCATATTTTTAATATTTGCTAAACTCCATAGGTTATAAAGGCATATTTTGCCACTAGAACCCTTTGCCCACCTAAGTTCCTTGTTGTTAAATCTCTTTCTAAATGTTACCTCTGCCATATTTTCATTATAATAAGGCATTTTTACATACTGTCTACCGTCATAGTTTTTGCTTGTTTGAATTCCATAATGATTTTTAAGCCATTCTACAGGCAACCTTTTTTCAAGGCAGTAGTCTTCAATAGTATAATCATTTGTATATTTGTTATATTTTTTCAAAATCTCCTTGTAGGCCTCCTTTTCCGTAATATTGTAATATCTACTATAAAAATTAATGTAATTGCCCTTTATATTTTCAGTAAAACAAATCCATTGCCCAGTTGTTAAATCAACTGAAAAACTTGGGTTACTGTCATTATGAAAAGGACAAAGTCCTATTAATCTATTTCCACTAATTTTGCATTTTTTGATTATAGATGAATATTCTTCTCTATAATTTACAAAATCGTCTATATTTAAAACTTTATTTAACATCTTAAAAACCTCCTCTCGTTAAATAAAAATTTTATAATTGAAGCATAGCTCAAGTTGTATGACATTTCGTGACATAATTTTCAAAAATTGCAATAAAAAAAGGATTGCCTAAACAATCCCTGTAAAAAAATATTTAATTTTATTGAGATATAATCCAATTATCATCCTTATAAATCAATTTTAAAGTATCTATTGCATTTACTTTGTAATCATTTTTATTGTTAATGATATTGTCCATATCTGTTGTTTTTCCTATAATATATAAATTTAATATAACTGTATTGTTTGAAAGCTCTATGTCATTAAAGTCAATTAATAAGCCACTTTCTGATAAATTTAATAGCTTTTTTGGTAAAATAGACTCTACAATATCTATACCTAATTTTTTTGAAATAGTATTTTTAATAGTGAATCGGAAAGATAAATCCGATGGCTTGCTTGTCAAGCCACAAATTAACTTTGTTAATTTGTTCTGAATTTTATAAGAAAGCATATTCAAAATATCATTTTCTGTTTTACAATAGAGCTTACAATAAAAATCATTATCGTGAGATAAATATACAAAGCGATTGCCTAAAGCGTCAAAAAACGGACTATTCAAAGGATATTTCATATGTTCCAAAAACAATAATTCAGCTATTTCCATATCTTCTAACTTTTCTATACTATCATTTTTTGAACAATCTACAAAAGAAAAATCTCCATATATATCCTCTTTTGCCAATTTTATAATATTTTCTATACCTTCAATAATTTCAAAATTTCTTCTAAAACTATTACCAATATAATCTGCTTTTAACAAAACTATATTTTCAAATTTGTTATTTAAAGATTTAATAAAATCATTAAAACTTATTCCTGAATATAAATATTCGCAGTTTTTAATGTTTGACTTTAAGTATAATATATCTTTGCTCATAGCTACCTTCCCCCTTTTTACTTAATTATACATTTTCATTATAAATTACACAATATCCAATGAACGATTTTCTAATCTAATTTTAATTTTAGATTAATAGCACCCTAATTCACTCAATATATAATTAAAACAAATTTATGGAGGAGTGATTATAATTGATAAAGCCTAACATTGGGAAAAAAGGAAAAATTGCTATAGCCACTGGTCTAGTTGTGGTTTTGGCTATTGGAGGAAGTTTAGCCTATATTCACAGCAAAAATTCTAAAAAGCCGGACTTTGGTGGTGGCAAAGATATGTTTACTGAAAAAGTTCAAAAAGGTAGCATACAGGAAACAGTTACTGCCAGTGGTACAGTTGCTCTTGAAGACGAAACAAACATTTATGGCGAGGCTGACGGATACAAGATTAAAAAATTCCTTGTAGAAGAAGGCGACACAGTAAAAGCTGGCCAAAATGTAGTTGAATACGATGTAAAAGATACTAAGACAGACCTTGAAAGCAAAATAAGAGATGCCAAAAGAAATATTGAAAACGGTAAACTTGCCCTTGAGGCAATAACTACACCGAAAACTCAAGCTGAAATAACAAAGCTAGAAAATGCGGTATTTACACAGCAAAAGGCTATTTCTGATGCACAGACTACATACAATGCCTATGCTACAAAATTATCAGCACAGCAAACTACAATAGACAATGCCAAAAGAGATATAGACACAGCCAACAGGGATTTATCACAGGCTCAAAGTGACTTGTCACAGGCTCAGAAAGACGAAAACACATACAAACAGCTTTTATCTGCCGGTGGTGTAAGTCAATCTGAATATGACAATTATGCTAATGCTCTTGAAAAGGCTCAAAATACATACGAAAATGCTAAAACTTCTGTAACAAAGGCACAGGCAACATATACAGACGCCAAAAACAGTTACAATGACTTGGTAAAAGAAAGAGATAACAAAAAGCTAGAGATTACTTCTGCTCAAAAGGCTCTTACACAGGCACAGCAAGAATTAAAGGCTGCCAAAGACCCTCTTTCTGATGAGGCAACAAAAATAAAATATGACCAACAGGTATTGACAAACAAAGGCTTGGAGGACAGTTTATCTGACTTAGAGGAGGATTTAAACGATTTAGTACAGTATGCCACTACTCCTGTTGACGGCAAAGTTACTGAAATACCTGTTGATGAAAATTCCCTTGTAGTAGACAATACAATAATGGTTAAAATTGCAAACCTTAACAACCTTATTGTAAATGCAAACATTGAAGAATATGATGCACCTCAGATTAAACTTGGGCAAACAGTAACTATGACTTCTGACGGTTTAGAGGGAAAGACTTATACCGGCAAGGTTACAAAGATTTCTACAAGTGCTAGTGATGCCTCTACCAACTCCGGTACTGAAACAGTTGTTCCTATTGAAATATCTGTAGACAATCCTGACGGTGTTTTAAAGCCAGGATTCAACTTAGACCTTGAGATTATGGTTGTAGACAAAAATGATGTGTTGACAGTTTCTACAAACGCTGTAGCTAAAGACGGCAAGAAAAATACACAGTATGTATACAAAGTAGAAAATGGCAAACTTGTGAAAACTACTGTTGAAACTGGTGACGAATGCGATTCTACTGTTGAAATAACTTCCGGTCTTAAAGAAGGCGACCAAATTATATCTTCCAACAGCGAAGAAATAAAAGACGGTATGACATTAGAAGAATTTAAGAAAACTCAAATGGAGAAACAACAGAAAGCTAAAGACAGCGAAAGTGATAATGGAGGGGACAAGAACAATGATAAAGGTCAACAATCTGAAAAAATGTTACAGCCAGGGGGAGCTGGAGGTCCAGGCTTTGGCGGGGGTGGACCTAGAGGTTAAAAAAGGCGAATTTGTATCTATAATGGGTTCTTCTGGCTCTGGTAAATCCACATTGATGAATATTTTAGGCTGTCTTGATAAGCCGACAAGTGGCGACTATATTTTAGACGGTATAAACATTTCAAAGGTAAAGGACAGCCAGTTATCCCAAATAAGAAACAAAAAAATCGGCTTTGTTTTCCAAAGTTTTAACCTACTGCCTAAATTAAATGCCCTTGAAAATGTAGAACTTCCTATGGTTTATGCCGGTATTGATTCTGCTACAAGAAGAAAAAAGGCTGAAAATGCCCTTGAATGGGTTGGTCTTGCTGGAAGAATGAAACACAAGCCTAATGAAATGTCCGGTGGTCAAAGACAGAGAGTTGCTATTGCCAGAGCTTTAGTAAATGACCCTGCAATTATATTGGCTGATGAGCCAACTGGTAACTTAGACAGTAAGTCCACATTTGAAATAATTGACATTTTTCAAAGATTAAATGAAGGTGGAGCGACTATTGTTATGGTAACTCACGAACCTGATGTAGCTGAATACACAAAGCGGATTGTCACATTTAAAGACGGACACAAGATAGGTGATGAAATAGTAGAAAATCCTAAAATTGCCGGAGGTGAAATGTAATGCAATTAAGTGAAAATATTATGTCGGCTTTTAGAAATGTATTTTCAAACAAGATGCGTACATTCCTCACTATGCTTGGTATAATAATTGGTATTGCTGCGGTTATTGCCATTACTTCCATTGGTAATGGCTCTCAAGCACAGATTACTGAACAGTTTGATTCTCTTGGTGTAGGTAGAATGACTGTTTCACTCAGAAATAATTCCCCTAGAAATATGTTTTCTAGCGATGCTTTAAAGTTAGATGATTATGAGGAATTAAAAGCCATAAAGGGAATAAAATATATGAGCCCTACTTATTCAGCAAGCTACTATTCAGTAAAATTACTTGACCCAAAGGAAACTAACACAGCCTCTATTACTGGTGTTGGTGGGGACTATTACAACATAATGAGCCCTACTCTCCTTTATGGCACATACATAAATGAAACAGATGTAGACAACAAAAGCAAAAATGTTGTAATTACAGATACTACAGCTAAAAAGGTATTTGGATATTGCGACCAAAGTGTTATTGGTCAAAAGATTACTATTAAAACTTGGAAAGGTTCATTAAAATATACTGTTAAAGGCATTGTTGAAGACACTAATTCTTCTTCTATTGATGCCTCAGAAAACGAATATCCGGAAGAAATGGTTATTCCTATTTCTACAGCACAGAGATTATTTAACAACAAAACCCTGACAAACATTACTTTAGTAGCTGAAGACCCTGACAATACAGACGATTTAGGCGAGGAAATTGTTGCAAAACTTGATGAAATACACGAAACAAGTGAAAAATATACTTGCGAATCAACTACCGCACAGCTAGAAGCTATGAACGAAGTAACCGGTACAGTAACACTTTTAATAAGCGGTGTTGCTGCCATTTCTCTTATTGTAGGTGGTATAGGTGTAATGAACATTATGATGGTAACTGTTACCGAAAGAACAAGGGAAATTGGTATCAGAAAATCCATAGGTGCTAGAAACAGAGATATTATGTTCCAGTTTGTAGTTGAGGCCATAATACTGACTTTTATGGGTGGTATACTGGGTATTCTATTTGGCTGGGGTGCCGGATTTTTAGCTGGCAAATTAATGGGTATGGAGGCTGTACTCTCTGTTAAGTCTGTTATTATAGCTGTTGCCATATCTAGTGCCATTGGTATTATTTTTGGTGTTTACCCTGCCCGTAAAGCTGCCAAACTTGACCCTATTGAGGCTTTGCGTTACGAATAATTATACAATTTACAAAATAAATGTTGCATAAATTTTCTTATAGGTGTAAAATAATGTAAAAAATAAATGATTTGAGGTGTTTGTATATGACAATGAAAGAGGCAATTAACAAGGTTATAAAAGGTCAAAACCTTACTCTCAAAGAAGCAAAGGAAGTTATGGGGCTTATGCTTGGTGGAGAGGCAACACAGGCTCAGCTTGGTAGTTTTTTAACAGCTTTAAGAATGAAAGGCGAAACTATTGACGAAATTATTGGCTGTGCTACTGTAATGCAGGAAAAAGCTGAACATGTTCATCCTAATGTTAGCGTTCCTTATGTTGACTTAGTTGGCACAGGTGGCGACGGTACAAACACCTTTAATATTTCTACAACATCTGCCTTTGTTGCTGCAGGTGCTGGTGTACCTATTGCAAAACATGGCAACAGAGCTATTTCAAGCAAAAGTGGTGCTGCCGATGTATTAGAATGTCTTGGCGTAAACATTATGTTAGAACCAGCCAAGGTAGAAAAATCTGTTGAAGAAGTTGGCATTGGCTTTATGTTTGCTCAGACTTTCAACAAGTCTATGAAGAATGTTGGTCAGGCAAGAAAGGAAATGGGTACAAGAACTATTTTCAATATTTTAGGACCTGTTTCTAATCCTAGTAACGCTACTGCTGCCGTTATTGGTGTATTCAGCCCTACTTTAACAGAACCTCTTGCTCACTCTATGAAGGCTATGGGCGTAAAGCGTGGTATGATTGTTTGTGGTTGCGACGGTATGGACGAGATTACTCTTACTGGTACAACTCATATTTCTGAAATTAAGGACGATAATGTAACTTCATATGATATTAACCCTGCCGACTATGGTCTTAAAATTACTGACGCTGAACAGTTAAAGGGTGGCAACGGAGAAGAAAATGCTGAAACAACAAAGGCAATTCTTGCTGGTAAGGAAACTGGTGCAAAGAGAGATATTGTTCTCCTTAATGCTGGTGCTGCCATTTACTGTGCTGGTATTGCTGATACTTTGGCAGAGGGTATTGAAAAGGCTAAGGAATCTATTGATAGTGGCAAGGCTTTAGAAGTCCTCAATAAATTAGTAGAATTTACAAACAGATAATAAATATAAGGGAGTAGAAAAACAGTTCTACTCCCCTTTTTATGTGATAACAATAAAAATACCCTAGAAAAATCTAGGGCGTTTTTTACTCTATGCCAATTACATATCCATAGACAGGTTGACCACCATTAGTAACCTCTATATCCATATCGTCAAAGTTTTCAGATAAATAATCAGAAAATTCTTCTGCCATAGTTTCTGTCACTTCGCTACCGTAGTAAACAGTAATTACGCAGGCCTCATCATTTTCGTGCATCATTTTATCAACAAGATTTTTAGCTGTTGTCTGAATATCTTCATCAGTAACAACAATTTCATCATTTTCTATACCAATATAATTGCCATTTTTGATTTCAATGCCATTTACGGTTGTATCACGAACAGCAACAGTAACTAAGCCTGTATTTACTTCTGAAATTGTATCTACCATAGCCTCATAGTTTTCCTCTACAGACATATCTTCCATAAAGCCTATCATAGCTGAAAGACCTTCCATAACAGAAGTAGTATTTACAACCTTTACATTTTTATCTTCTACAATTTCTGCTGACTTTTCAGCTGCTAAAATTATATTCTTATTATTAGGCAATACAAACACATTTTTAGCATTAACCTTTTCTATAGCGTTTGTTATATCTTCTATACTAGGGTTCATTGTTTGACCACCCTGTATTATATAATCTACGCCTAAATCTTCAAAAGCCTTTTTCAAGCCATCGCCAACAGCAACAGCAACAAAGCCATATTCCTTTAATTCTTTTGGCTGTTCAGACTTTTCCAAAAGAGATGTATGCTGTAATCTCATATTTTCAATCTTAATATTTTCAAGGCTCCCTATTTCAAGTGCCTTTTCCAATATTTTTCCTGGATGATTACTGTGAACATGAACCTTTATTAAGTCATCATTTCTTACGAGAACAATACTATCTCCATTTTCAGCAAGAAAGTCCCCAAATGATTTTTCTATATCATCATTAAGATTTTCGCCATTTACGAAAAACTCTGTACAATAGCCAAACTTAATATCTCCATTAACAGACGCTGCCCCTGTAGTAGCTGAAACAGGTGTACTACTCTGTGCCCCTGTATTATCCTCTACGCCAGATTCTACACCTAAATTTTCATAGCCACCCTCTACAATAAAGATAAGACCTTGACCACCAGAGTCAACAACTCCTGCCTCCTTTAACTGAGGGAGCATATCTGGAGTTTTTGCCAATACTTCATTAGCGTATTCAATGATTTCTTTAAGCATTACAGATATATCTTTGTTTTCATAGCTACTTTCTACAGCTTTTTCGCTCATAGCACGAATTATAGTAAGCATTGTACCCTCTTTAGGCTTCATTACTGCCTTATATGCTGTAGCAGTTGCCATTTCAAAGGCTTTTGCAAACTCATCAGCATTTATTTCAGTTTTGCCATTCATAGCCTTATACCAACCTCTTAATATCTGAGAAAGTATAACACCTGAATTACCTCTTGCACCTCTCAAAGCACCATCAGATACTGCCTTTGCAACTTCTGATATATTATCTGTATCAAGATTTTCTACTGCCCTTGCAGCAGCCGTAATTGTCATAGACATATTTGTTCCTGTGTCGCCGTCAGGAACAGGAAAAACATTCATTGAGTCTACTTTTTCTCTGTTTGCTGCCAATTTATTTGCACCGTTTATTATAAAACGCTTTAAGGCAGCACCGTCAATAGTAAGCAAAATATAATCCTCCTAGTTATCTACTCTTATACCCTCAACATAAATTTTGAGTTTAGAACACTTCATACCAAGGCTCTCCTGTAATTTGTACTGAACTGTGTCGTACACAATCTTTCCTATAGCCTGTATATTTGTGCCATATTCTACTATAATATGAAGTTTTATAGAAATATCATTATTTTCATTAATTGCAATTTCTACGCCCTTTGTGAGGCTTTCTTTCTTTAAAAGATGAACTATACCATCTTTTACTGTCTTTACTGCCATACCTACCACACCGTAGCAATTTGTAGCAGCTATTCCAGCTATCTTTGCAACAACATCTTTCTCTACTGATAAATAGCCTTTTTCATTAATAATATTTACATTCATTATTTTTTCCTCCTATTTTTCAGTCATACTTTATTTATTATACCCTATTTCTAGTATATTTTCAACTACATAAGGCTACATTAAATACTTAAAAAATGCTTAAATAGTGAATTTTGTTAAAATAATGAAAAAATTTCTAAATTAACTCTTGCTTTTTATATCAAGAGCTGTTATAATAGCAAATGGTGAGTTTAAAACTAAGGAGGTGTTTATCTATGGCTAAGTGCGCAATTTGCGATAAGAGCAGACAGACAGGTCACAGAATTAGTATTAATCGTAGTCAGGTTTCAAGAAGAGCTAACAAGACTTGGAACGCTAATGTTAAGAAAGTTAAGGTTGTTGAAAACGGTACAGTAAAATCTATCAACGTTTGTACTAGATGCTTACGCTCTGGTAAGGTTACTCGTCTTTCATCAGTTAAGGGTATGTAATTTAATAAAATATACTCGGTCCAGTAGCTAAAAATGCATTGATGCTCTGGGTTGTGACATGTGAATTCACTAAATATAAAAAGGCACTCGTTCGGGAGTGTCTTTTTTGTTGCCCAAATTTAAAGATAACACAAAAGAAAGGAGATTGCAATACACAATCCCCTTTTCAATCAATTATTATTTTAATCTTTCTTCTAATTCTGCTTTTCTATCTTCATATCCTGGCTTACCTAAGAGAGCGAACATATTCTTCTTATAAGCCTCAACACCTGGCTGGTCAAATGGATTTACTCCAAGCATATAACCACTAATAGCAAGTGCCTTTTCAAAGAAGTATACAAGCTGGCCAAAGTTATAAGCATCTGTCTTTTCAACTTCAAGAACCATTGTAGGCACACCACCGTCAACATGAGCAAGGAAAGTACCGGCATATGCTTTTGAATTTACATACTGTATTGTTTTATCAGCAACGAAATTAAGACCGTCTAAGTTTTCCGCATCTGTTTCTATTGTAATATTCTTCTTAGCATTTTCTACCCATAAAACTGTTTCAAAAAGGTTTCTACTGCCGTCCTGAATAAACTGACCAATAGAATGTAAATCAGTTGAGAAATTAGCACTTACAGGGAAAATACCCTTTCCGTCTTTACCTTCGCTTTCAGCGTAAAGCTGTTTGTACCATTCTCCAAACATTGTAAGAGATGGTTCGTAGTTAGCAAGAATTTCTATTGCCTTGCCCTTTCTGCCTAAAATCTGTCTAGTAGCTGCATATTTAAGGCAATCATTGTTTTCTAAGTCATCATTTTTATATGTAGCAACAGCATCAGACGCACCCTGCATTACTGCATCAATATCAATGCCAGCTGCTGCCATTGGAAGAAGACCTACAGGAGTAAGAACAGAGAAACGACCACCTACATCATCAGGAATAACAAAAGTTTCATAGCCCTCTGTGTTACACATAGACTTTAAAGCACCTCTTGCTTTATCAGTAGTGGCAAAAATTCTTTCCTTTGCACCCTCTTTACCATACTTATCTTCAATAATCTTTTTGAAAATTCTGAAAGCAATAGCTGGTTCAGTTGTTGTACCAGATTTTGAAATAACATTAATAGAAAAATCTCTATCTCCAAGGATTTCAATAATATCACTTAAATAATCAGAACTAATACTGTTACCTACGAAATAAACCTCTGGGATACCCTTATGTACTTTCTTATTGAAGTTTACACCATTAACAAACTCTAAAGCAGCTCGTCCACCTAAGTAAGAACCACCAATGCCAATTACAATAAGAACTTCACTATTTGACTGAATTTTTTTAGCAGCTTTCTTAATTCTTTCAAATTCATCTTTATCATAATTGTTAGGTAAATCTACCCAGCCAATATAATCATTACCTGCACCCTTACCTGAATAAAGTAAGTCACTTGCCATTTTTACAGCAGGCTGTATCTTAGCATATTCCTCATTTCTTACAAAGTTTTCAATACCACTTAATTTCAATTTGATACCCATTGTATAACATCCCCTTAATATATATTTTATAAATTATTTAAAGTGTCAAAAGTATAACCTTTGGCTCTTAAACTATCAATTATATCTCCCAAAGCCTCTGTATTGGACTTTGAAACGGCGTGAAGTAAAAGAACAGCACCATTATGATACTTGCTCATTACTGTATTATACGCCACATCTTTGCCAGGCTGTGCTGTAGTTATCCAGTCCTTATAAGCAAAACTCCAAAAAACTGTCTTATAACCCATATTGCTAGTAACTGCTAAAGTTCTTTCGCTATATTCGCCCATAGGAGGTCTAAACACCTTTGGCATAGCCTGTCCTGTTACCTTTTCAAAGGCTTGGGCTGTTTCAGTAAGCTCATTTTTTAACTGTGAATCAGATAAAGTTGGCGAACTTAAATGCTTTACAGAGTGATTGCCAACTAAATGTCCCTCAGCCACCATTCTTTTTACAAGCTCTGGGTCAGATTCAATATACGGTTTAGTAACGAAAAAAGCAGCTTTCACATTCTTAGCTTTTAAAACATCTAAAATTTTAGATGTATAACCATTTTCGTAACCCTCATCAAATGTAAGATATATTTTCTTCTCATTTGGATTACCTACATAATAGGCATTGTATTTATTTAGGGCAACTGAGCTATTTCCCTGAGGTTGTGTATGATTATTATTTGCTACAAAATACCAACTTTGCTTCGTATTGGAAAGTTTTGAAGTATCATAGTTTGTAGGCTCAATATTTATACCATAGGAACTAGCCTTTCCCATTTCATCTACTGATTTTTCCGAAGTTTCTACAATATTATATAAGTTATTTCCAGCATCAAAAGCAGTATTTACACCACCAGTTATGCTATTTATTGCAGTAGCTCCTAAAACCATAGCAGATACAATTGTTGAGTATAATTTCATATTCCTCCTATAGTTTTGTTACATTTACAATTTCTATGTCATCATAAGTTTGTGGGTCAGAAATATTCATTTTAAATGTAATCAAAACATTATCTCCACTATTTAATTTAATTTTAATATTTTTTACAGGCAATGTAATTTTAGAACCTTTTTCAGTTTCCATTACAAGGGTATCATCTTCCTTTTTATCTACAATACCTGAAATAGAATATTCTCCACTTTTTTGTGTAGGTATTGCCTCATCGACAACAGATTTTACACTATCCTTTTCTACTTCAGTAGCTACTGTAGATGCCTTTGTAGTTTCGACACCGCTTTGTTTATTAGTATTACAAGCTGAAAATCCTAAAAGAGAAGCACCTATTAAGGCAAAAATTATAAATTTTTTCATATATAACCCCTCCTTTTTATGTAAATATTATAACATATGCTATATTATTTTTCCATATATATTTTTAAATTAGTGAATTTTTTTATTTCAAAGAAAAACATAAAAATTGTAAATGTGACAAATTGATAATATAATAGATTTGTTAAAAAGAAGATTTTTATACCACAAAAAGACACAGACAATATCTGTGCCTCTTTGTATATGTATTTTAAGCAAAAATTACTTTAAGTCGCCAGTCTTTAACCAATCCTGGTCATCGTAATCCTTATTTTCGCCTACCATACCCCAGATGAAAGTATAAGCCTTTGTACCAACACCAGAGTGAATTGACCAACTTGGAGAAATTACAGCACTTTCGTTCTTCATAACGAGGTGTCTAGTTTCGTCTGGTCTACCCATCATATGGAATACAACATTGTCATCATCCATATCGAAGTATAAGTAAACTTCCATTCTTCTTTCGTGAGTGTGACATGGCATAGTGTTCCAGTTAGAACCTGGGTCAAGCTTAGTCATACCCATAGCAAGCTGACATGAACCGTATTCAACGCCATCTCTTTCAGATAATCTAGCGAATACTTCGTCATGAATGTACTGGTTGATAGTTCTCTTGTTACAATCTTCAAGAGAGCCAAGTGGCTTGTGGTTTGCATCATCATACTGAATAAGTACAGTTGGGTAATTTCTGTGAGCTGTAGCACTATTCATATAGAACTTAGGTGGGTTCTTAGGGTCTTTAGCTGAGAAAGAAATTTCCTTTGCACCCATACCAACATAAATAGCTTCGCTATTCTTAACTTCGTAATCCTTACCGTCAACAGTAACGATACCGTCGCCACCGATATTGATTGTACCAAGTTCTCTTCTCTGTAAGAAGTATTCAGCTGCTAATTCCTTGCTACCTTCAAGCTTTAATGCTTCAGTAGTTGGGCAGATACCACCAAAGATAATTCTATCATTGTGGCTATAAACAAGCTTCATTTCGCCAGGAGTGAATACCTTTTCAACTAAGAAATGGTCTCTTAACTGCTGTGTAGTGTAATGCTTAACATCATCAAAGTGATTTGAATATCTTACTTCTAATTTCATTTCTAATCCTCCATAAAAATAATATATTTAGATAAAGGCTGAAAGCTTTACGCCCTCAGCCTTTACAAGTTGCCGATAGGCAACACAATGTGAGAAATAAATTATCTCTGAACACGACCTGAACCATCGCCACCAGCTAATGCTTCTACATCAGCTCTAGTAACAAGGTTGAAGTCACCAGGGATAGTGTGCTTTAATGCAGATGCTGCAACAGCATATTCAATAGCTGCCTTCATTCTGTCAACAGGAGCCTTGTCCTGGTTGTCAAGAAGACCACAGATAAGACCACCAGCGAAAGAGTCACCGCCACCTACTCTATCAACGATAGGGTTGATTTCGTATCTTCTTGAACGGTAGAATTCACGAGATTCGCCATCCATAATACAAGCAGACCAACCGTTGTGAGAAGCAGAGAAAGATTCTCTTAATGAAGAAATAACAAACTTGAAACCAAACTTGTCGCACATCTGGTTGAAGATATCCTTGTAACCAGCCATTTCTAATTCGCCTGATGTAACATCAGTTTCGCCTGGCTTGAAGCCGAGTACCTTTTCAGCATCTTCTTCATTACCGATACAAACATCAACATACTGCATAAGGTTAGTCATAACCTTCTGAGCCTTTTCTGAAGACCATAATTTCTTTCTGAAGTTAAGGTCACAAGAAACAGTAACGCCCTTAGCCTTAGCAGCCTTTAAAGCAGCTTCTGTAACTTCTGCAGCAACATCGCTTACAGCTGGAGTAATACCAGTGAAGTGGAACCAATCTGCACCATCGAAAATCTTATCGAAGTCGAACTTGTCAGCAGTAGCAGTAGCGATTGAAGAGTTAGCTCTATCATAAACTACATTAGATGCTCTCATAGAAGCACCAGTTTCAAGGAAGTAAATACCTAATCTATCGCCGCATCTTACGATGTTCTTAGTTTCTACGCCATACTTTCTTAAAGCAGCAACTGCACATTCACCGATTGGGTTAGCTGGTACAGCAGTTACGAATTCAGCTTCATGACCGTAGTTAGCTAAAGAAACAGCTACGTTAGCTTCACCGCCACCATAATTAATATCAAACTCGTCAGCCTGGATAAACTTTTCGTTATTAGGTGTAGATAATCTTAACATTATTTCACCCATTGTTACAACTTTGCTCATTTTGCAAAATTCCTCCTTGTGATTAAAAATTTTATGTAGTTACCCACATAACTTGTGATTAGATTATACCATATTTCAATTTGCCTTTCAACAGTATATTTCATTTTTTTCATAATTATTTCAGTTTTATTACACTAAATGTTCCTTGCAATATGTAAATTTGGTACAGAGCATAAAAAAAGTGTAAACTGCTATAGTCTACACTTCTTTATGTTTATTGTTCCATTTGTTTTCCTAATATACCGGCTGCTGTTGCTACCAATTTACCCTCTAATTCTCCTAAAGGCTCTGTATCGCTTATCATTATAATAGCACCAAGCACATCGCCCTCACTTATAATGGGGGTAATCAATTCGTGAGAATAAAGATTTTCATTGTCCACTTCTAATATAGGTACAAAACCTTTTTCCTGTCTTTTTGCAAGAACGGTATTCCTTTTTGAAATAATATCTTCCAATTGTTGACTAATATGTTTTTCTAAAAACTCCTTTTTCGCATTTCCTGACGCTGCTACAACTTGTTCCTTATCTGTAATGCAAGTAGTATGTCCTGCATTTTTTGCCAGACTTTCGGCATATTCCTTTGCAAAATTGCCAAGTTCGCCAAGGGGAGAATATTTTTTTAATATTATTTCTCCGTCTTTGTCTGTAAAAATTTCTAATGGGTCGCTTTCTCTAATACGCAAAGTTCTTCTGATTTCCTTTGGAATAACTACTCTACCTAAATCATCTATTCTTCTTACAATACCTGTTGCTTTCACAGTTTTTCCTCCTAACAAACAATTTTTAACTTGTATGCCTATTATTTGCCTATTAGACTATATTTATACAATTTTGTATTTGGGTTAATTTGGATATAAAAATGCTTGTTTTATATTTGTTTAAAAATTGTTAATAATTTTTGTTGCTGTTTAGAGGCTATTTATATGGTATTATGTTAATGAAGTTAAGTTTTTGTAATATTTACGAAAGGAGGTAATGATATGATTTTAAAAAATGCGTTACATTTTTCTCTTGAAATTTGGGGTTACATATTCTGTATTATAAGTGCAATCTGTATTCATATTTCAAGGAATATCAACATTAAGGTAAACAGAACCTTATTTTTTCTGCTGACAACAGATGGATTATTGCTTTTCTTTGACTCCATTGCATGGTTTTTTAGAGGAAATTTAGGAAAAACACAATATTATATTTTAGTTGTTAGTAATTTTATGGTTTTCTTACTGGGATATGTACTATTATTTGTTTTTACAAAGCATTTAAAAAATTATATTGAACAAAAAACAAAAGTAAAATCTATTATTGTTCCAAT
>ERZ650918.262-NODE-262-length-60535-cov-12.867907_pt1 | contig 60535 bp, 72 predicted proteins | sample MGYA00514758_ERZ650918 | MGnify/ENA metagenome assembly ERZ650918 | reverse complement strand
AGCCTATTTCAAGGCTTTGCGGTACTTTTTTGCATTTCAATGTGTCAAACTCCCGTAATTCCCTGTTATCACTTGGTATGGTATAATAAAATACCGGACCGACTGAAAAGAGATGTGGTTGTAATTCCCTGTTATCACTTGGTATGGTATAATATTGAAAAGTTGAAATCCACGTTTGATGTAGTTGTAATTCCCTGTTATCACTTGGTATGGTATAATGACAACACACCTGCCAGCGCAGATGCTGATGTTGTAATTCCCTGTTATCACTTGGTATGGTATAATTAGACCGTGCCAATCTCCGCCACTTCATCTGTTGTAATTCCCTGTTATCACTTGGTATGGTATAATATAAAATAAATAAGGATAGCCGAAAAAGTGTTGTAATTCCCTGTTATCACTTGGTATGGTATAATACTTGCCCTGTGAGTTAGTGCTGCATGTAAGTTGTAATTCCCTGTTATCACTTGGTATGGTATAATTGTATTCCGACACAATAAAAATATTAAAGAGTTGTAATTCCCTGTTATCACTTGGTATGGTATAATAGGCGCACCGCCATAATGTGCGCCCGTTCTGTTGTAATTCCCTGTTATCACTTGGTATGGTATAATAAATTTATTACAAAGACAATAGATGAGTTGGTTGTAATTCCCTGTTATCACTTGGTATGGTATAATCAAAACGCAGCTACATTGATGCAGCAAGCAGTTGTAATTCCCTGTTATCACTTGGTATGGTATAATAGTATGACCGATGAAACGACCAAGAAGATGGTTGTAATTCCCTGTTATCACTTGGTATGGTATAATAACACCTCTGCAACAAATTGCAACATTTTTGTTGTAATTCCCTGTTATCACTTGGTATGGTATAATCATGATACTTGCGGTCATCGGAGCGTGCAGTTGTAATTCCCTGTTATCACTTGGTATGGTATAATTTAATAGCTTTGTAAATAGTTTTTTATGAAGTTGTAATTCCCTGTTATCACTTGGTATGGTATAATTATATATTGCAACTTGACAAGCCGTGCATCGTTGTAATTCCCTGTTATCACTTGGTATGGTATAATTGGTGCTCCCTTGTCTGATGTTGCCGAACTGTTGTAATTCCCTGTTATCACTTGGTATGGTATAATAGGACTTAACAGATCGTGAAAAAGAGAATGGTTGTAATTCCCTGTTATCACTTGGTATGGTATAATTGTATGTCTGATGAAATCGGGCATGAGGGTGTTGTAATTCCCTGTTATCACTTGGTATGGTATAATCAAGAATAAACTCCATATCGTTTTCGCTATGTTGTAATTCCCTGTTATCACTTGGTATGGTATAATTACTGTTACGGACGCTTTCGGGGTTAACTAGTTGTAATTCCCTGTTATCACTTGGTATGGTATAATAATTTTTCTTCCGTATCATCATCCGAATGCGTTGTAATTCCCTGTTATCACTTGGTATGGTATAATTTACACGAAACACATTAGAATAGCCATACTGTTGTAATTCCCTGTTATCACTTGGTATGGTATAATTTTCATAATTTGTTAACCCCTCTTTTATCGTTGTAATTCCCTGTTATCACTTGGTATGGTATAATGAATGGAGGTAGGAAAATGTTAAAAGAATTGTTGTAATTCCCTGTTATCACTTGGTATGGTATAATGAATTGACACTTGCAGAGTTTAAAATCCTTGTTGTAATTCCCTGTTATCACTTGGTATGGTATAATAGGTGCACCGCCATAATTTGCGCCCGTTTTGTTGTAATTCCCTGTTATCACTTGGTATGGTATAATTTTTTTATTATTCATAGCATTTCTATATGCGTTGTAATTCCCTGTTATCACTTGGTATGGTATAATCCAGTATACTTTCAACTACTGGCTGCGGTGTTGTAATTCCCTGTTATCACTTGGTATGGTATAATAAATGGAAGAGATTGTAAAAGAACTTGGAGGTTGTAATTCCCTGTTATCACTTGGTATGGTATAATCGCTCATGCACAAGGATTTTCTCGATAAACGTTGTAATTCCCTGTTATCACTTGGTATGGTATAATAAGAGATGAATAATCAGGAAACAATTAAAAGTTGTAATTCCCTGTTATCACTTGGTATGGTATAATAACTTGTACACGAAAAAGGTAGTTGCTTAGTTGTAATTCCCTGTTATCACTTGGTATGGTATAATCAAAATTCAAAATACCTGCAACTCCCCGCAGTTGTAATTCCCTGTTATCACTTGGTATGGTATAATATAAAAGCGTTATTAGAATCCGGTGCAGTGTTGTAATTCCCTGTTATCACTTGGTATGGTATAATTGAGGTTCATCTCCCTCACATGTCCCATAGTTGTAATTCCCTGTTATCACTTGGTATGGTATAATACCAAGTGAGTAATAACCAGATGATTATCAGTTGTAATTCCCTGTTATCACTTGGTATGGTATAATAGGGAGCACAAATCCCCACGAACTACAGGGATTCGTGGGGATTTCATCTAAAAAAAATCTTTAATTTGGAAGTTAAATTCTATCGAAAATCTTCTTTTTTCAAAAAACATCCATTAATTCTATTGATTCCGGAGTGTCATCGAACGTTTTCGTTCCTAACATAATTTCCATAGATTCATACTGCTTTTCTGTTAAAACCAGCGCACGTACTGATCCTTTTAAGGGCAGATTTTGTTTTAAACGCTGTTTATGCATTGCAACTGCATCCATACCATTGCATATCCTGGAATATACAGACCACTGCACCATATTGTAGCCATCTTTCAATAAAAACTTACGAAATTTTGTGGCATCCTTTTTCTCTTTTGCAGTTACTACTGGCAGATCAAAAAATACTAACATTCTCATAAACCTATTCATAGCTATGTACCTGTAATTGCATCAGTTCCGGCAACTCCAAATCTGATCTTTTTCCCTGCAAAGCACTACTGTAACTTGCCACCAGCATATCAATACAATTACTGATAATACGTTTTTCTCCTTTCATATCCATATCATAATTTATAATACCAAAAATACCACGTTTTCTTTCTGGCGTAAGATCGCTGTCAATTTCTGCTATATCATAATTTTGGGCTACATACAGGTCAACTAACGGACGAAATGGCTCGATCATATCATCCGCCAAATTAAAATTATTCAGCTCACTATGATGGAACACTCCAATCGAAGGCTCCAATCCATAACAGACAATGGAGCGGGCGATCAGACCTCTTACAATAGCATAACCATAATTTAACGCCGCGTTAATGATATGATCATTACCGCGTGAAAATCCTAATCCATACAGACTTTTAAAATAAAAAGCTGCTGCTTTCGCCTCCACATGTGTTCGATCGCCTGACTGGACTTCTTTACACATTTTCATCAGTTCTTCTGATCCATCCAGTTCAAGGTAGGCTAAACACAATGCCTGGTTTCTTATTTTCTGAACCACGATCTGCTGCCAGAGTCTTTTCTGTAAGGGCTTTCCTGCCTCTATCTGATATTTCAGAATTTTAAAATGGCGACTGTGCCTTACCATGGGAAGCAATACTGCATTCGGAAGATGTTTCTCATCACAGACATAAACCGCGATTCCCATATCTGCCATTTTTTGAAGTAAATAAGCTGAGACAGTTACGGTCTGATTTTCTATAATGATACAGTTGATATCCTCCAGTGGAATCTGTCTTGCTATGTCTGTTTCAATATTTAGCTGCTGATTTTTGATAGACAGCTTTACATGACTGTCTATCTTAATATTTCGAAATCCCATTTATCCCCCATGTTTTTATCAAGAAAACCCCATTCGTTTTTCACTTCTTACTACTGAAACATGACCTAAAACATCTATCTGACATTTTTCAAGCACATCCAGACTTTGTATACCTAAGCCTCTAAACTTATAACGGCTGTCATGTGCAATTCCTTGTATATTAGCAGCCGAAATATCTGCGCCTATATAGTATGCATACGTTTCTTTTATACCCTCCATCCCACCATTTACCATTTTTATAGGTATATCTTTTTTACTCTTTATATGTATTAAATCCCTCGAATACAAACTGAATAAAAAGTCCTTATCCTCCATAACTTTCCATTCTCCATATGGCTTATGTGCTGTCGCAGCCCTATTCGGCAGCACCTTCTTCACCACATCCGCCGTATACACCGGTACAAAATAGTACTTTCCATTCACACGAAATACATCGATTCTGACCATACCGCCATTTTCTGCAATTCCATTTCCGGAATCCACAAATACACCCATCGTCTGTTTTTTCTGTATCTTGACTTTCCGTACTACCGGACCTTCTGTACCGTCTGCTTTCGGTTTATGAAAATCCTGTGCAAATGCCTTTTTTGCATCATTTCCATATAACAACAGCTGTTTTTTCAATGCCTCGTATAATAAAAGGTCACTTTGAGGATTATAGTAGCCGTCGATTTCACCATCTTTGTCAAGCTTCAGATCTGTCAAAGCTGTCTTAGTCAATACGATCCCCTCATCCTTAAAATGTCTCGGACTGCGGATGGTATCTGCATGTGCAGCACCTGTCACTTTATGATTTGGCATTCTTGATACAAAGATCGGACGAAGATTCTCATAAATATACTCTGGATAATCTAATTCTAAGGCAACATCAGAATGGGTATCCAAAAATCCCTTCGGATCATCTCCCATTCTCACATCCAGTTCTGCCCGGAATGTCTCCCATGGTTTTGGAATATGAACACCAAATATCTCATCCCATTCTGCCCGGCTGTAATCTTCCGGTCGAAAGATTTCTCCTGTCTCCGCATCCACAAACTCTGTACCTTTTGAGTAACATCTCTCTCTTACTTTCGTATATCGCGATATTTTCTGGATCATGCCATCCGTACAGCAGGCGATGACAACCGCATCCATCGCATGATGTGTATCCGTCTCACGATTTTTCTGAGGTAATCCCCAGCGTTTTCTTAAGTACGCCGTAATTGCTCCATTTACCGCGCGTACCTGTTTTTTCTTTTCCGGACGGTTTAACGGTGCCATTTCAAGGTTCTGACGGATCATATTATAAATAACGGTTGTAATATATTTTGTATCCGTTAAGTTACGCTCTTTAAATTCACTACGCTCTTCCTCTGAAAAATGTTTTTTCAAAAGTTTCTGCTGTTTTTTATAATCCCGTATCGTCGTCTTCACACGAGTTTCAAACTCATTCCAACGCTGCTCATCATTTCCCATGTATTCATAAGGTGTCCTGTTTCCCTTTTGGCGGTTTTCCTGAGAAGTGACAAGTACCTTATTCCGAAAACTGTCATCAAATGTAATACTGTATGGCAAAATATGATCAATATCATATCCCGGTTTAAACAGTTCTTCCAATGGAATAGTCTTACCGGAATACATACAGATTCCCTGCTGTTCCTGCCACAGGCGATACTTTAAAATATCCTGTCCGGTTGGTGATAATTTTCCCAATTCCTGAATCTGCTTTTTCACATCTTCGTTATTCTTCTGGCGTTTTTCCATATCACCTTTTATTTTCCGGCGTTCTTCAAAAGTCTTTGACATTTCTCTTGCAAGCTCAATATTGATTGCCTGCGGACTTCCATATGTACGGATGATCGCATTAATCACTTTGACAGTCTGTGATACAGAACGCTTTACTACCGGATTCGTGATCTCATTAATGGTCTGATTCACATTTTCTCCTGTTAATAACTTCTGCTTAGTCCCCTTAGAATCCGCCTTAAAATCATATCCTGCTTCCTCACATGCTTTATCATAAGTCATGCCTTTTTCCAAAAACGGGATAATATTCCGCATCGCTTTCATCGAAAGATGCTGAAACTTCGTCGGTGTATACGCCAATAACCCTTCCATCTCTATCGGTACAAGTCCCAGCTTAGCCAGCCGCTCCGTACGACTGTCATCATTCTTATAACAGGTCAGGATCATACCAATCTCATCAAACAGATCCCTGACTTCATTTTCTGTCAGATATTTCACCCGTTCTTCCAAACATTTCTTGTAATCATGGTAGTATGGCATCCCAATAAATTTTGCTTTTTCCGTATTTTGATTTTCTTTTTGCTGTTCTTCTTTCGTGGCAGCTTTTTTATAATTTAAATTATAAAAAAGAATATCCTCCGGCAAACCTAACTTCTTGCGAACTGCTGCGTACTTCACTTCCTTCTGTGTGAATAACAGCAAAGTCAGTGCCCGTCGTTCCTCTTCTGTAAAGTTTCTGGTCTCTCCATCCTGGTTAACCAGTTTTGTATGATTTATTTTCTGCAGTGCCACAAAATATTCTGCCGTATAAGTTCCCTTTGCGCCGCGCAGCTCCCCCTGATCTCCAAGAAATGTACATTTTCCAACTCTGTCTGAAAAACCTTCCATCGCATATGGACTTGGCTTTCCATCCGGCTGCATGCCTGGTCCTAAATCAAAAGATCTCTGACTTGTCATGATTTCCAAATATTTTTCTTCTAATTCTTCCGTCGCTTTTTCATTTCCAAGACGTCTCTGGCTGGAGAAAATTTCTTTGACTTCTTCCACAAGCATTGCCCTTAACATGGTGTGCTGATAATTTTCTGCTTTATTGCGTGGGGTGAGAATATATCCCTTTTCTGACCAGGAACATCCGATTCGAAATGCTTCATCTAAATAAATCATCTCCCCGACCGTACGATATCCCTTTTCCTGCATCCGCTTTTGATTTTCATCCGTCGCTTTTAAAACTGCACCATTTTCCTTTGCAGCCGTCTCTGCCTTTCTGGTCGAACGAAATCCACGGTGTTTTGCAATATGAAGCAACACCTGTGCTAATTCTTCATCCGTCAGTTTCCGGTCTAATGCCTCATAGCGAAGCTGATAAACATCCGGTAACCCTGCCATGTTATATCGTTTCAGAAAGTCATCAATATTTATCAGACCCTGATTCTCAAAGAGCCATTTGATTCTGTCTAAACGATGTTTTCTTCTTCTAAGCCGTCTTCTTGTCGTTCGTGCAGCTCTCCTTGGTCCCGCCAAAGATTCACCTGTTTTCGGGATTTCTGCTGTATCAAATATCCTTACCCCAAGGTCTACGATACGAACCGGCTCGTCATCACTGTTGTTCTGTAATACCGCCCAGCCGACGGATGCAATACCAATATCCAACCCAATACGATAATCCATTTTTTCGTCCATGTTCCTTCTCCTCTCATCTGAACCGTTCTCTCTCATACCAGCAAACGGGACAACTGTTTTATTCTGCGCGCTTCAACAATGATCCGCATACCGGTCATTGTCATGAATAAACTTCTGTATAAAAGATAATCCCATTCCGAAGAATGGGATTAGAGCTTTTAGGTTTCTTACCTTATTGTAATAACCTAATTATCACTTGGTATGATATAATTCTCTTAGATTATACCCCTGTTTTCGACGATTGTAAATACCTGTTTTTGATTTTTTACATTTTTCCTTCAAAAATCATGTAAAATTATTATTCCATATCCTGTAAACCATAACCAAATCTTTCTAACACAGACATCAGATTTGCTGTTTTATTATCATAAAATTCACTGTCCGGTTCTGCTTTTTGAATGATCAGTCTCTCATACAGTTCCTCTACCCCGCCTCTGACATAATCATGAAACATGGACTGATAAGCCTGAAATTCTTCCTCCGTCTCCGCACCCCGGAATGCTTTTTTTACTGCTTCCTCAGCCGGCATGCTTTCTTTCGCATCCAGCATGATCATCATCTGCATAATAAAATCTAATTCTTCTTTTGCATTGATGACCTGCTCGGCTAAAATGCTCTTTGTCCCAAACGGCGAGAAATCTTCCTTTGCTTTACGGTCTACGCGAAATCCCACCACTGCTGCCACCATATACAGATCGATCAGTCTCCGGAAACAGGTATGCTCATAGTCACCTTTTACCCACAATTCACCTGCCATCCTGGCATGCTTTCCATGAAATTCAAACTCCTTCTTAAAAAATTCATAATTCCCCATCTTTTGTATCCCCTTCCGCTACTGATCAGATTCTACTTTCCGTATGGACGCATATGCCTCGTCAGCTGCTTTTTCAATATAATAAGACGCACCGACATATTCATCGAGTCCTGTGTACTTCCAGTCCTTGTCCAGCATAAAAATAATTACCTGTTCTGATACTTCCGGCAAAACTTTTGCAATCAGACTGATATTTTTATCCCCCAGTTTAGAGAACGGTCCGTCTAAAACAATCGGCAGTGTATCTCCAGCACCCTCCACTCCAATCTGCTCTGCCTTTTTATTTCTGCTGTATTCCATGATCGTAACGATAAATGCAAAATTGCGTGCTATCTTTTCGCCCTCTGACAGATTCTTCTCTTCGCGGAAACCCACATCTGTAGGATATAACATCTGAATCTCATAATTTTCCGTCAACTGTATTCTTTTATCTTTCGCATTGAACATACGCTCAAAATTTTTTTGGATCTGTCCGTTTAATTCCAGAAATGTCTTATTCTTTTTTACCTCAAAATCATTTTTTAATCTTGTATATAATGCTTCTGCCAAATCTACACGCTCTCGCCATTTTTTATTTTCTTCGCTTCTGACTTCCTGACTCTTCATCTCAGCTTCTGTTCGTTCGATCTGCCGCTCAAAATTTAAGATCTGTCCCTGCAGTGTTCCCTTTTCCACCCCTAATTTACTGTTTTCACTCTGATAATATTTCAGCATTTTTCTTTTTTCGGCAAAGTCTGTCTGCCTGTCCATCTGCTGTTCCATCCCTGCTAACTGATTACAGGTTTCCTCGTAAGCCCGGATGCTCTGATCCACATTTTGCGCATCTTCTCTTAAATCATCATAAACAGAATTGCTTTGCCGGTTCCAGCGCTGTCCTGTCCGTTCAAACTCACCCAGCAATGAACCAATATCTGCCGGCGGAAGAAAATTTCTCTGTTCCATCAGACATTCTAATTCCTTAGAATCCGGTAAAATCGGAGTTCCACAGATACATCTGCCTGTTTTTATAATATAGTCAATACTTGCCTGATGCATATGCGGTATGTCACGCCGCTCTCCTGCAACAGATTTTACCATTTTCACAGATGCCTCTATCATCGGTTTCGCAAACAACATATAAGCTTTATCACTGAATAAATTTACCAGACTTTTATATGCAGCAACTCCTCTTTCCGCCTGCGTTCTTCTTACTACTAATAACTGGTTATATTTTGCCTGCAAAATTTCCGTATTCTTATTTTCAAGAAGATACTGCTGCACCTCCTCTATTTTTTCATTATTGTTTTGTATATTGATTTCGATATTTTTTATCTTATCTTTACACTGCTCTATCTCATGTTCCATGCGATTCCGGTCTTTTTCCAGATTATCATACATATTACCAGAACCTGATATCTTTCCTTTGAACTTTTTAATAACGGAATGACTTCCCATATCCTTCAAATGCCAGATTGCAGCCTGATACGCAGATAATCCGGTCAGTGTATGTACAGACTCTTTGATATTTTCACGCACACCGTTAACAGTTACATCATTCCATCTCTCTCCATCAAACAAAAAATAATGTGACAGATTTTTGGGAAATAATTCACGGATTACCTCTTCTATTTTTTCCGTTTCCACAGAAATACCGGCATTTGGATCATCCTTTTCTGATATTTCCAGTGAAACTTTCTTATAAAATTCTTTTGCGATCAACTGTGGATATGCACGCGTATAATGGATTTCACGCTTGATCCGGTATCTTTTTTCATCATCAACAGCAACCAGTTCCACCGTAACATCCGCTTTACTGTTCGCATCCATCATTGCCAGAATATCATTGTTTAACAGCTGGTAGTCTTCCTGCTGCTTTCCGCGTTCTGTCAATACCGCACCATAAAGCACCCAGCGAAATGCCTGTGCAATTGTTGTCTTGCCAACCGTATTATCTCCCAGCACGACAGTAACATTTCTTTTTTCATCGCAGCTGAACTCGATTACATTCTGCCCCTTATACCTCATAAAATTATTCATTGTAATGCTCTGGAATTTCATGCTGGTCTCCCCCTAAGTCTGCTACACTGACATCTTCGCATAATCAACTATGATCTTTGCAAGTTCCTCCGCCATCCTCTGATCTGTTTTTGCCTTGCTCCGCAAATTTTTACGCTCCACATGAAGAACCTCAAAAATCATATTCCGCATTACTTTTTCACTGACCTCTTTCATAAAATACCTCCATCCTGCATTGTTCTTTCGTAAAACAATATCTTTATCTGCACTTTCCAAGCCGTATTTAACTTAATAAAGTACTGATCCGCTCCCTGATATCCCCCTTCAGGAAATCATACCGTTCCCTTAAAATCTGTTTTACCTGATCTTGTGGTATATCCGAATTTGTATAAGCCGTAATATGCAGTTTTGCTTTTGCTTCCGCGTTGATCTTCTGTACATAATCTTTTAAGGATTCATCGGATATTTCCTTATTTGCTTTTTTCGTTATGTACACAAAATTTAAAGGCGAGTTGCAGATATTTTTTTCATCATCACGAAGTTTTTTCGTAGATTCCCCTACCTTTTTTACTGTTCCAAGCGGTATAATATGATGTGCCTCAAATCTTTCTGTTTCATCGGAATATGCACTTAAAATTTTATTTTCGTCAAACATATCCTTATATGTCTTTGACAGCAGATACTGACACATAAACATGCGCATCACTTTTTTCGGGATACGGTCTTCATCCGCCTTTTCCATCAGTAAAAACTTTTCATCCGAAAAATTCTGTGCTTCCAACACATAATTTTTGATATTTGCAATCCAGTCAACATTCTCTTTTCGGCTGGATGCCTGCATTGTCTTTACCATGGTCTGAAGATGCGCGATCATCTTTATATTCTGATCTTTATCATACTCGCCGGAAAATAATGATGACCAATACCACGCTTCTAAAATATCGTGAACAGTTTTATCGTTAAACCACTCATCCTTTAAAAATATAACTGCCACTAAGACAATCATCAAAGAATAATTTATTTCCTGGATATTCCGGATTCCGCATCTGCTCTGAAAGAAAAACATTACCCTGTCTATGGCATCACAAACCTTTTTCGCATTATCATTAATATCCGTTGGTGCTAACATCAGAATCTGCTTCTTCTTTATATAATCTAATTTGAATTTATCCGGTTCAAATAACTTGTTATTGCAATACAGACACAGCACATCTAAAAAAACATCAATATACTTTCCTGCTATGTCATTCTTTTCCTCGTTATAACATCCCGTACTGATGGATGCATTGTATTGATTATTTTGTATTTTTTTCCCAATCAAGGGAACAATCTGATCCGGTAAGACCTGTTTGTCATAACTTTTTTCTTCCTGAATATACCTGACCAGACGACGATAAAAATTATCTGTACTTACTTTTGCAACTCTCGCCATAACCAGATCAAAAGTATTTAAACTGATTCCTCCACGATTTAAATTCTCATAGATATCGATCGCCCTGTCACGCTGTTCCCCCGATACCTCAATCTTATTCAACGCCATATTCTTTACACAGGAATCCAGATAATTTGTCAGACAGACTTTCCACACCATTTGTTTTTCTTGCACTTTTTCACCGAACTTAGAATGATCTTCTTTTATTTCATTACAGTTTTCATCATTTCCAAAAATCTCTGCTATAAAATCATTCTTATTTTCATCCGACAAATCTGTAAAATGCTGTCTGATCTCATCTCCGATTTTACCTGCAATATCAGAGGTGATCGTATTATAGCGCAGCATTATCTGCGCCTTTTTTATATTTTCCGGTGCCACCATCAAATACAGCGGTACTAAATATCCATCCTCATTTGTCAGGCAAAAATCATCCAGACGGGTCGACAAAGACTGCTGTGGATTATACGGCTCTCCATCCTGATTAAAAAATGCGGCACATGTAATAAACGGTAAAATATCCGCTGTCAGAAAATCCGGTTCCGCAGAATCTGATATGGGAAAAGTCAAATTATGGACTCCAAACAGATCTGCCTCTTCTTTACAGTTCTCCCACTTTGGAATTCTTAAAAAAAATCTTCGCTGTAATGCCCGTGAACTCAATTTTGAAAACATTTTACATTTTTCATAAATCACATTTGAAAAAACATTCGTAAGCGCTGTCATACGCTGCTGTCCATCCAGTAGAAATTCGACCTCACCATCCTGGCTTTGATATGTATTTTTTTCTTTCATACCGATTGACTTCGATGCATACTCATCCGGCTTTGATTTCAACAGTAAAATACTCCCTATCGGCATTTTTGCCAGAACTGATGCTACGATCTTTCTCTGTTCTTCATCCTTCCAGACAAATCCTCTCTGAAAATCCGGCAGCAGCATTTTATCCTCTGCGATTTTTCTGACAATCTCTCCAAAATCCAAACGTTGATTTTCCATTTTTCCTTCACCCTTCTGCAATTTCTTCTATCGCATTGATTAATATTTCCAACTCACTCTGCTTTGTAAAACGTCCGATCCCCACCCGGATCACGCCGCCATATTTTTCATCTTTTAAATATTTATGGATCAGCGGTACACATTGATACCCTGTTCTGACCGCTATATGATAATCTTCATCGAGCAGCATCCCCACTTCATCCGCACGGTAACCCTCTATGGAAAAAGAAACAATTCCGGTTCGTTTCATTTCATCCCAAGGCAGATACAGTAAAACTCCGTCTATTCTTTTTAGCTTTTCAATCAGATATTCTGCAAATTTTCTTTCTTGTGAAAGTTGCCTTTCCATGTCACAGCACGCTTCTAAGGCTGCATGTAATCCTGCAATCGCAACTATATTGGGGCTTCCCGGTTCTAAGATTCCCGGCATTTGTCCTGGCATATCAAGGTTTAAGGAATCACTGCCTGTTCCACCCACAAGAAACGGTTTTAAAGAAATATCCCCCTCACTGATAAATCCTCCAACTCCAAACGGACCATAGAGTGTTTTATGCCCCGCAAAAACATAAAAATCGATTCCACTCTCTTTCAATTTTACCGGCACAAGCCCAAGCGCCTGTGAACCATCCACCGCCACAACTGCTCCATATTGTTTTGCTGACTCTGCCACCTCATTGATTGGCAGAATGTAACCTGTCACATTGCTGACATGACTCATAACAATGACTGTTGGATGTTCTCTGGTGAACTGAAACCTGATCTGTGACAAATCTAATTCTAACGACTCCCTGTTTAATGCAAGTTCGATAATTTTAAATCCATATTGTTTCTGGTAATGATACAACACTCTCATCATTGCATTGTGCTCAAAAGGTGAAACATATACGATATCCGTCTGTTTCCATTCGAGTCCCCCTAAAATCACGTTACATGCAAGCGTAGCAGAGGCTGTAAACACAACCTCTGCTACATCATCTGCTCCTGCAAGTTCTTTGATCTGTTTTCTTGTACTCTCAATCAACCCGGATGCCTGCCGCGCCAGCGCATAAGAACCCCTGCCTGCATTGACAGCACCGGTCCGCGCAATTTCATCCATTGCCTGATATACACATTCTGGTTTTGGAAATGTCGTCGCTGCATTATCAAGATAAATTTCTTCCATAACCAATCTCCTCTTCTCTTACTGTAATAATCCCTCTAAAGTCTGCACCAGCACTGCAACCTTCTGATTTGTTTCGAGCGTATTCCCAAAGTCCTCCAATGCCTCTTCTAACATATTCTTTAAGTAAAGGCTCGTTGTATCCGAAATATCCGCATTATAATACTTTTCTATGGCATTTCCATTCTGGTCTGTCAACAGGATACGACTGCTGCCACCTGCATCTTTACCATGTTCCTCAAGTTTTTCAACTTCAGCTTTTACCGCGTGCAATTTCTCCTGAAATTCTACAAAGTTTGTATCATTCCAGTCCTCTAAATATACCCCTGATAAAATATAAGACAACGCTGATACAATTTCTCCCTCATCATTGGTAGAAAGTTTCTCTAAATAATTCAAAAATTCACTCTCTGCCGTTGCCAGTACATGATTTCTTGATGAATAATTCTGTGCCAGATACCATTCGTGTAAACATGCTTTCAGACTCACATTCTGCGTTTTTCCAAATTCGCGCTTTATGTTTCCTGCGACCTGTTTTTTTAATGTAATAAATACATCATCTAATATTTTTTTACTTTCTTTTAAATCCTGTGCCGTTTGCTCAAAACCAGGTTCTCCATAGCATGCCGGAATTTTTTCAAATAACAATTCTCTTGGATTGATTTCTGCTCTTCTCAACAGATTCCTAAGTTTCTTTATCGATCCACTTTGATTTTCCGGAAGATTTAGTGTTATCATCGTGTACTGGGGAAGTGACCGATACCATTTCTGCATGCAGGCAGCAATCTGTGCGAATCTGCTCTGTCCGGAAAACTTCTCCGTATCACATTCAAAAATCTTTTCCAATTTTTTTAAATATTTTTCTTTTTCAACGGTTTCCAGCTCCAGATACAATGCATAGTTTTCTGGAAAATCATTCACATGATTCAGGTTATCCGAAGTAATTTCCAGCTCTTTCTCCCCAATATAAATGACCGCTGTTCCTTCAATTTCAGATAATTTTTTTGCCAGAAACAATGGAATCACTCCTCGCCTTGCGCCAAAACATTTTCCCTGCAATCGCTGGTATAATATCTGAAAAGACTTTTTTTCACCTGCACATTCCGCAAAAAAACGATCTATCTCTAAACTAACTTTCTGACAGCCCTTATCCCCTCTGGTATGCACAAATGCAGCACGATATACCATAGCCTCCGGCATGGTTCCTTTTTGGTACACAGACAGATCCTCATGCCCTAACATTTTATCGATCACCTGATTGCGCGCTCTTAAATACTGCTTGCCGATGTGTTCAATATTTAACAGTTCATGGTTTACACGCGGCGCGTAGCCATAATATTCTCTGCAGACATCACTTAATATCTGATTAAATTCTGCGGCCGTTGTACACTTTTCTTTTTTCTTTTGCGTCTGGAGAACTATTACCTTTCCGCTCTCCGGCAGATAATGCTCTTCCAGATAGATATTAATTTCAAACCGGATATCCTCAACACATAATTCAAGTTCCTGCAGCAGCACTTCATTTTCTTCAATAAAGCGTTTGTCCCCTTTTAACGTCATAACCGCCTGATAGCGAAGTAATAATTCCTCTTTGTCAAAACGTTGGTCGGACACTAACACAAGAATTCTTTTATCCGCCAGTTTATCTAACTGCTTTTGTATCTCATCTGTTTGGGGTTTTTCTTTTTCCGGCATCACTATAATTTTTCCGTCTGAAAACTTTTCATCAAACAGATATCTTGTATTTTCCAGGGCAAAAAACTCTTCTGAAAACATATACTCATACTGAAAATAGCGTGTCATCGCATATTCCTGATTATACTGCTTTGGCAGTTCATACTCTGTGTCTGCAGCCTCTGACAGAATCTGGCAAAAATTACAGTGCCCTTTTTGCTCATCCATCTTCTTCGTGATTTCTTTTTCCACATCAACGCCTGCATTGCTGCGGAATGCATATACTCCGACACTGCTGCGGAACATTAAAATCCCATCTTTTTTTAATTTTTCCATTGCAGGACGATACTTCTTTTCCGGGTCCATCCCTAATGCAAGACAGATTGCCTGATCCTGTGCAGGAAGTTCATCCTCTCTATGTAACATACGGATTACTGCGATTGCTTTTATGACAGCTTTCTCATCTTCCGTTTCCGCTTTTCCCAGCGCATACTCTGTCTTCAGCCACTCTGAATGGATCATCGGTACATCTTCGGTTTCACGGAACATTGATTTAAAATAATCATAAATTTTATCAACGCCTACCCAGTTTTCTTCATTCCGCTCTAACAGCCATGATAAACTTCCCTGTCCATCATCTGCTAAAAATGTAAATATTGTTCTCTCATTCTGTGCAACACGTTCACTGATATGAAGTAATGCATACGCAGCAAGCGGTGTCAGCGGGAAACATCCTTTGGCAACGATCCGTTCAAAGTCCTGCTCTGAAAATAATTTCTGAAAACATGGAAGCTGATATGATAACTTCTGGAGCTTCCCCTGCTCATTTTTCACAATCTCTTTTTCATATTGTTTCGAAAACGCAGGTTCTTCCTTCCGGATTGAATTGGCGATCAATTCATAATTATTTTGTGCGGATACGACGAAAGATATCTCTGAAATTCTTCCTTCTACTCCGCGAAACGCATTTTTCATGGAAGTGTCTATACTCCTGGTATACTCATGAATACTTTTATGTGCCACCATTGTAAAAAATAATTTCTGATCGGAACTTTCCGCCAATTCGCACATATCCTGCAGCGTTTTCATATCCTCTGCAAAACCGGATTTCTCATGTCCTTCTATATATTTACTGAATTCATCAAAAATAATAAAGATGCCCTCATAACCACATTCTTCTGTCAGACTTCTTATAATCTGCTGATATGACCGTATGGTCTCAGACTGCATCAATGGCATAAAAGTGCTTCCTGCCGTCAGCATCGGATATAATTCTTTAAATAATTCCAATGACTGTTTATGTTTTCTTTTCAGATTCTTTTTCAAATCCTGCACATCTGTCTGATGTTCCGTCAGATACTCACAAAATCTGGCATACACATCCGAATATTCCTTTTCCCACTTTTCAAGGATTCTAAGTGCTTCTGTGAATGCAGTCTCCGGTGCAATATCCGACAAACCATTTTTCTCTAATGCCTCGCGCAGTGCGAATAATAAAATCTGATTCATGGAAAACCCCGGTACAGAAGAAACCAATACCGGTAAATATTTTTTATTCTCCTTCCTGATCTGCGTGACTAAATCCGCTGTCTCCGGATCTGTGATCTTTATTTTTTCAAAAACACTCTGTGGCAGGTCACAGGAAAGAATTGAAAGCAATACCAGTAATAAATGGGATTTTCCCTTTCCATACGGACCGATTAAAACAGTTGCATGTTCTTTTGCCTCTCCCGTCACAGCTTTTAAATATCTGCGCAATATCAACATGGATGACCGTGTCGGTATATAATGTTCAATTCTTCCATGATCTCCTATATCAAGCTGCAAATTGACTGCTTTTTGGAAATTACGGTTGATATGTATTAAGTTTCTCCATTGTTCCATTCCGGCAACTCCTATATGTCTTTATCTTTCGTAATAATTTTTTACGATCATTTCCCCGGTCAATCCTTTTTCCCAATAAATCATATTAAGACCTGCAGTGCGGTTCATTACGATCTTATCTTTTTCCTCCAGACGCTCTAACATCTCTATCAATGCTGTACGTTTCAACTGCAGTATCTTTCCTGGACTGTCCATTTCTTTCCACAGATCATCCAGATAAACAGACGTACGGTTTTTTTCCTTATCTACCAATAAAAACCAGACAATATCCTCCGGTAATTTGTTCAGATCTGGCTGTTTTCTGTAGTAAATCCCCTCTGTATTTTTCAATAATCCTAACTTTCCAAATGGACTGGCGTTTTTTTCTTCGGGATTTGTCTCCTTTGCCGGCATATACATCCGCAAAATTGCATCACAATCTGCATAGACAGAACTCTGCGCAACCTGCACTTCATCGTCTAAATCACTGAGTAATGTCTCCATCTCATCATATAGCTGCTGTTTTTTAAATTCCTCATAAGAAACTTCATTAAAAAATAAATTCCATGCCGTTGCCAGTTCCCGGTTTTTTGCAATTTTGCAATGTATCAGCCATAATGTAAAATAATCTTCCACGCATGGATCATGTGCAAGAATCAACTGACCAATCGCAGTGAGCATAACACCCGTTTTCGGAGAATCTGTAACCAGCTCTGCTGCCCTGAGCCAGTACCGGATTGCCTTTGCCATATTCGGTCCCACTCCAAGTGCATCTGCTCCATAATTTTCTGAAAAAACTTTCGGATTACGGTCTACTTCATATAAACCCTTATTCAGCCATCCTTCACGAAGGATAAAACTTTCATGCCCTTTAAAACGGTATTTATTTTTTCCCATTATTCTTTATCCTCCGTCCGCTGTCTTTTGATTGCCAGAACCTTTCTCATATAGCATCCAGCCGTAAAATGGTTCACACATTCGCCACAGCGTTTACATTTTTCGTCTGAAATATGGTACTCAATCTCCCCATCTTTATTTTCCCTGATAGAAAGCGCATTAAATCTGCACACACTCTCACAGGCCAGACATCCCATACACATCTGATATTTTGTGATCTGACATTTTATTCTTTCTTCCGCCGTTTTCAAATCTTTCGCACCGGCTATTTCTGTTTTTAAAATGGTAACTCTCAAATTGGTTGTTCCAATCCGCCCCTGCAGTTTCAAAACGATCTGCTCTCTTTTATCAAGTACAAAAACCTCTCCCAGCCTTGTATTTCCCATATCAAAATTCAGATACCCGAATGGACGGAATAGTTCATACAACTGTTCTGAAATTGGACGCTGTAATTCATAATTGAACGTATTTTCCTCCGTGGCACATGGTGTGAATGACACAACGGATTTCTGTGCATACGCAACACCATTTCCCCCCTGTCTTGCCTTCCAATACCCATCATCCACATAAACCTCAGCATCTTCTTTTCCAATGCTTGTTGCAAAATCAATCAGCATCTCTCTAAAATGCTTTGACTGCTCATGCATATGTACCTTAGATAAAAATTCAGACCAGCCACTGTTGTTCGGACAGCACCAACATCCAACCCTCGCATAGCCAAGACGGTATGCATCGTTAAAATCAATTCCTGTTGTAAGAATATATAACCAGATGTCAAAATCCATCCAGTCGATAATGGGTGATATGATCCTCTGTTTTGTGATCTTCGGACTGTCAGACTCACGCTCATACTTGCTCCTGCTTACTGACTCACTGCGCCGGATCCCATAAAAAGTCAATATCTGCTTTTTGTCCCTGTATAACGAACGAATTTTTTTCTGTATGGTTCCCGTTTTAAAAACAGTACAGCACCAACGCATCACACGACTCGGCGGACCGATCAGTTTGCACAGTTCCTCAAAATCTTTTTCCTTATTGCGTGCAGAGATCACAGGTGTTTTAGGATGATTTTTCTTAAATCTTTCCACATAGGTATAGGTAAATGGAAACTCCAACGTTGTATCCCCGAAAATATGCATGATCTGAGGTGTGCTCAATGCACGTAATACCAGATTCGAAGTCACTGTAGAATCTTTGCCTCCACTGAATGAAACAAACATATCCATTGCACCAAACTCACCCACTGCTTTTCGTATATAATTTCCTGCCTCCTGCGTGATATACTCATACCGTTCTTTATTTGCCTCAATAAAGCGTCCCGTCATCTCATCAAAATAACAATAGGTATTCTGTGTACTATATTTTTCATATTGTCTGCGGACTTCATCTGCATTGATCTTTTTCAGTTCTTTTACAGAAAAAGCAATCTTTTTTCCGTCCACAAAATAATGGTTTCCCGTTCCATTCCAGACTGATTTTTTCAGAAATTCAAATGGCTTTTGCAAGATAATTTCGATTAAAAGTCTTTCCTCTGGAAATACAGGCCGGACGTCCGTTGTCAGCTTTTTTGCCTCCATCCCGCATCTGCTGCATCTGTTACCATACAGTGGAACATTACATTGTCTGCACCAGTATATCGTAGACTGCACGTCTGCCCTGCCTCCACAGCACTGACATGTACTTGTCTCGCATACGGTTCCAAAACATGGCTGTTTTTCTGTTGTTTTTTCATTTCTATTGTGGCAAATATATGTTATCATGTATCTTTCTTTATAAGTAGAATTTATATAGGTACTTTTCTTAGAATTTAAGAATATATAATGACATTATATTCTTAGTTTAAGAGAATTTCAATCAGATATTATCCAGAAAGAAAAGATTTTATAATCTCAGGCAAAATAAGTAAAAATGCAAAACTGTAAATATATCAAAAAAAAAGCCTTGAACTTTCGTTCAAGGCTTCTTCCAAGCAGGGGATGAGAGAATCGAACTCGTGAACCGCATTTTATCAAATTCCGCTTATCTTGTGGAGCGCCGATAAAATGCGGTTTTTACTGGTTCTGATTACTGCGCATTTCGCACGTTTTTGCATTATCCGCATAAATTTTACAGCACTATGCAACACGAAATGCAACACGAAACGGACTCTTTCTTACTCTGCGTTATTTATATATTCCTGCATGAGTTCTGTGATTTTTCCCGCCTGGCTCACTCCCTCTTTCTCGCAGGCTTTTCGAAATTCTTCTACTAAATCTTTTTTTAATTTATAGGACTTCGAAATATATCCTGCTTTCTCCTGGTACTTTTTTGATGCGATCGTTTGCTGCTTAGGACTCCCTTTTGGCATTTTTCTCTTCTTTCATAATACAGGCTACATTTAATGCGTTACTGATCACGTTTGTTAAAATCGCCACTCCAACCAAGAGATCGACTCCTTTTTTCACGCCGATGTAGCATAGACAAAAAAATGTAATCCATGTGCTAACCATTATTATTTTTTTCATAGACATTTTTATACAGATGATTTAAAATAGCGGTGAGTGGTGGGATTCACCCACCGCCAAGCACTTACTTGAAGAATGTTTCATAGATCATGCATACCGCAGTTACCACACCGTTGAATATGCTTACTATGATTGCAACTTTTTCGAGTTTGTGCTTTTTCTTTTTGTTGCTCATCTGTATCTCACCTCCTGTAATTATAATATTATAGGGTACACCCTATGTCAATAGTTATTGTAAGGATTTTATGTAAATATTTAAAAACCCGCACAGATTTCTCCATGCGGGCTTTTCCTTTATCCAATATAAACTTTTCCATTAATTCCAGCGACCAAGCATGCCATCGTGGCATCCAGCTTGAACCACACGGATCCATCATCGAACTTTCTAACCTCTACCGGCTTAATATCGGCACCTTTTCTCAGGTATCCGATACCATTTTTGTTGTCACAGGACGTCTTAATCTGGTTTGATAAGTAAATATACTTGCCCTGCTCGCCGTAATATCCATTGCAGACTGGAACAGATTTTTTGACGCGATACCATTTCCCGGCTTTATATTCAGTCTTAGTGGCTGTGACAGCCTGTCCGGTTTTCTTCCAGATTGACATGAATTTTTCCGGTGTGCCGTACAGCTTTTTGAGTTTTGTCGGAGTGCTTCCCCAGTTTGGTAACTGGAAATGCGGTCTGTCCTTAATGGATTTCCATGATCCGCCCCACTCTAAGCCGATGCTCTGCCCGATTTTTCCTACCTTATCATATAATCCGGTAGAATTATTAAATGCATCATCCGAAGTTTTACCGTCCCCGTCCACATCCATTTTCAAGTAGAAATCAAAGGCTACGCCCCACTGGTGCATGGAACTGTAACTGGATCCTTTGGCATTTGTGACGATCTTTCCCGGCTTTGTCCTGCCCTTTGCATATAAAGCATCCTGCTCTGCTTTCGTCCTCAAACATTCTCCAATGCCGATCGTAATTCCGGCAGCCGCACATTTCTTCTGTAAAAGTGTGATTTTCTTCTGTAAATCCGGGTGTAATGCTTTCATATCTCTCATTCTTCTTTACCGCCTTTCTCTAAATACTGTTTGAATAACTGATGTAAACCGGTGCTTGCTAATCCGCTGAATAAGCCACTTAAAATTATTGACGGTGAAATACTCCATCCATTCATCCAAATCGCTAATATGACGCCCAGCGCAGCGCACACAGTGGGAATCCACTTGTTGTTAACGTCTTTTATCCATTTCTTAATTACATAGCCAACGCAAAGGCAAATCCCTACGATTACCGGCACCATAAATTCTGTTAAAAATCCTAAATCTGCCATAATATCACTCCTCCAAATCTGCTATTCTGTGGTTGATTACCCTGATCTGTTCTTCCACGACCGGAACGCGCTGTGCGAAATTGTTGTGCAGTCTCACTTCACGCGTCAGCTCTTCAATCTTACAATCTGTGACTGCCTGCGCTGTTTCCAGTTTGTGTTCAGTCTTTTTCTGACTGCTACTGACTGTCAGCGCTGTGCCAATCAGTGCAAGTCCTCCTGTGATTAATGCGGTTATAATTGATTCCATTTTCTTTTTTTCCTCTCTTTCTGCCCGTAGGCTTGTTATTTAAAAGAGCCGGCTACACAACACATGGTCATGTAATCGGCTCTTAGGCTCTCACTTTCTTTAATTCTTCAATATCCTGTCGCATCGATCTGATCTGTTCTTTTATCTCTGCATTTTCTTTTTCTACTACGTCAACGCGTTTCCACAACTTTTGAACCATATGAACAGTAAGGAAAATAAATTCCTGATAGCGAAGCGCATAGTCATAAATGATATTTCCGTCCTCGTCCTTGCATGGGACTTTTGAGGATTCAATCGGCATACCATCCTCTTCGTTGTATTCTGTGTATTCGTATCGAATATCTTTACAGAATCCGGCAAACTTCTCCGGCTCGATTCCAAGTTTCTGCATAGCATCCTCGACATCCTGTGAGATTGCTCCGATATGTACGCGATCGCCATCGTTAAAAATAAATGACTTCGGTTTTAATTTTAAAAACAGCTGCTCATACGCTTCCGTTAAATCGATAATATTATGTTTTTTTGTGCGATCAGAGGTATTAATAGCGCCTGTTTTCGAAAAAACAGTTGTCCATAATTTATTTTTTGTTCCGCATGACATCTGGTTCGATACATTCGGACAAATGAATGCTCCAGATATATCTAATTGATACCCCGCTCCATGAAGAAACGTCGGAGTTGTATTATTCCCGACATGGCAGTTATTGTTCTTATTTAATCCCAGAATGTCAAGAATTGTTCCGTTTGTATGTGTTCCATGGATATATTTTCCAGATGCAATATCTAAACTTCCCGTTAACGTTCCGCCCGCCAATGGTAAATAAGCATGTGTGTGGTTTGAGGCTGCTGCTCCAATTTCAGCAAGTGTCCATGATACATTTGCTGATCCATCGAACGTTTTGCTTGTATTTCCTACCTTAATAGAACGTTGTGTTTTCAACTTTTCAGCCGTAGAAGAATTTCCGTATATATTGCCATTACATGTGATATCTTCATAAACGTCAAGATAATTTGTCGTACATCCTTGACCGCCAAGTTTAAGTTTATACATACCTGTATTATATACCCAGGAAAGTGCCTCTTCATATCTGGCGCCATAGCCACCCTCATCGTTTTCGTGCCACATCATAAGTGAACTATCAAGATAGATGTTTCCTTTAATATCTGCACCCACGCATGTAAGTTTTCCATTTTCAATCTGTGTGTACGTTTTTGCAGATTTGTACTGTCTGATTCCATCTGTCCCTAAATATACTCCAGCGACAACACTTGTCATCGAATCAGTTCCACTATATAGCGCTTTTGTCCCTATTGTAAAACCTCCAATACTTCCTTCTGGAGCTGATAGTTTTCCACTGAATGTTCCCTTTGCCGCCACAAGATTTCCTGCAAAATAGGCATTGCCCGATGTGTCAATGGCAAATTGCCTGCTCGTGATTCCCCCGTTTGCCATATTTATTTTTATTCCAGCTGAGCTGTATGTCCCGCTCGTGTATTTATAATTTGCGCTCTGTATACTTCCTGCTGCAATTATATCCATGGCGAACAGATCTTCGACTTCGATATTTTTCGAGGTCAGTCTATTTGTTTCCACCAATCCCGTCGCAACCAGATTTTCCACATTAATTTCATTTGATGTGATTGTCTTTGCTATAATCCGGTCTGCTGTAATTGTCCTCGGTGTAATCACTTCCCCGTTGATCGTATCAACATTTTCCGCCTGGAGCGCTCCGTTTATCTGATTAAGCTGATAAACGATGCTCTGCTCGCTTCCTCTGAAAACCAGTCTGTCTACCGATAAAGTCCCTGCTGTAATATCGTCAGCATAAATATTAACCCCTGTCAAAACATTTGTTGCTGTCACTTCCGAACCAACAATGCGGTCTGCTACGATTCCCTGTGATACCATCAGATTCTTTAAAAACCCCTGCTTAATTGATGCCACATCTACATTTGCATAGTCGATCTGTGCATAATGTGCTTCCAGGTACTCAACCGTGATATCTGTCGCTGTGATTTTATTCACACGTTCCTCTAGCGCATTTATATTCTCTGCTTCGACTGTTTTGAATACCGCATTTTCTCCCGTCATGCTGTCAACTTTCAGATCTTTAATGTGGCTCGTTTCAACTTCTTCATCCGTAACCGTGAGGTTGGTGATCTTACCGCTCGTAATTGTTGCTTCTCCGATTACTGCTGCCACTGCTCCAAGTTCTTTTTTTACATATAGATATTCTGTTTTCAGGTCATTGATATCCTCTGCTATGTACCGTTCCAGACCGATGATCTGCGTCACATCGATGCTGTCAATGCTCGATCCTTTTACTGTTCCGTTATCCGTTGTGATATTATCAATGCACTCGGCAGCCGCAAGTAGTTTTTTTTGCATATCTTCAAACGACAGTACCGCATTTGATATGTCGCATGTATTATTTACCGGTTCTTCCAGGTACTCTGTTGTCTTTGTAACTCTCTGTTTTTCTTTTATACCATCTCTGAGTGATATAATTGTTACCGTATCCCCGACAGAATACCTCATGCCGCTGTATTTTTTATTCCTTTTGGCCAGATCGACAATCTTCACGCGATAAGTTTTCTTTGGCTTTGAAATTTCATTCAACTTATATACAGCATCGTCTTTCAGCGCCTGCGGATCTGTGTAACTTGAATCTTCCCAGATCAGCGTTATCTTTTTCTTACTGTACTGATAGTTTTCAAGAAAATTATTGCCATTGTTTACAGATTCAATGCTCAGGTCATCCGCTCCGATTGGTACAATGATTGTTGCATAATCATAGCTGTCTCCGCTGTCCGTTACCTCCAACAAATTCAGCCCGTCTATGAAGCACACACCTCTGTCAATTCCGACCTTTTCTTTCAGGTATACGATTTTGTTAAATGTATCGTACTCTATTTCACAGGTAAACGCTTCCTGTATCTTTTCAAGCACCTGGTAGCTGCTTACTTTTTTCATGCTGATATTTCTTATTCTATCCGCTGGTACCGTCGACCTGCAGGTCCATCCCGTATCTGTCAGTGCATAATCTGTCGCTTCCTGTGCTGTACAGCCTTTTAAAGTAAACTCCCGCCAGCCTCTTCCTTCTATCGTCTCGATATTTAATTTTGCAACAATTTTCCGGTATCCATTCGATGTTTTGGAGTTTTCTTTTACCACAAATTCATCTGTATCCGTCCGGATGTAATACTCATGTGGTATCTTCTGCCGGTTGTTCTGGTGCCATAAAAAAGAGAGTGTTTTATCTCCCGTTGATAATTCACTCTCTACAGTTGCATTTTTATGATTTTTCAATCCGGCAATCTGAACATGCTCCAAATTGTATAATTTCAAGAGCATCTTTCCATCCTCCTAAAATTCTAACATGAAATCCATTGCTACAAGATCAAGTGCTGTAGGTTCATCATGTTTTCCATCTATAACCTTTTCCGATTTTACCTTAAAGACAGTAATTTCAATTTCTGTTTTTTCCAGTTCATCCGCCTGATCCATGTACTCCTTCTGCTTTTCATCTGTTTCAAACAGGTAACGTCCGTTTTTAACTTCAAACTCTCCATTTTCCTTTTTTACCGCATATTTTTCTAACAGATTATAAGCCGTTGTGTCGATTGGTTTAAGCTGTTTTTCCAATTCCGCATGGTTTCTCGCCAGTGCAACATTCACCTCTACTGTAAACAGTTTCTTTTCTTTTATCAATTCTGTTACTCTTGAGTAGGTTTTTCTAAGTTCTCCAGCTGTTACCGTAATTTTTCTTTCTTCCATTGTTTTCTCCTCCTAGAAATACCGCGGTTTATACTGCACGGTGATGTTAATATCTTTATTTGCTGTAATTTTATTTACACCCGGGACCAGTGACGGTAAATCCCACAAATCCACGTCTGAGTATTTATTTACTCCATTTTCTGTGATTAAACCGGTTTCTCCATCAATTATGACCGCTTTCCCATTTGTCAGGTTCTTTACTGTGATGTTTTTTTCTTCCCCTGTTATCGTGTTTCTCGTTAGTCCCGTCAATGTGATATCTGTTAAATTTATGACTGGCGTTATCTTCACAAATGCCGGTGTTAATAATGTCCCCGTGTTTGTCAGTGTGATCACATTTTTTGTGCTTTCTACCTGCGTCTGTTCACCGTATTCATATCCAATAAGCTCCAATGTCGCCTTATGCCACTTTTGCAGACAGGTTTCAGCCTGCGATGCATTTTTCAAGTATCCGAAAAAATATCGTCCTTCAAATCCGTCAAAACTGTATTCTCTCGGTGTTAACAGGCGGGCTATAAACATTCCCGCTTTCTCCCAGATTTCTTTTCTGTCGCTTCCCCGTATCATGACTGTTACTTTGACTTTCTTAAATCCTGTTGTGCTCGGAAGAATGAGTGGATTAGTCGCGCCATCCGGCCATTCACTTTCATTGCTTAATTGCGAATAATCATGTTCTAAATTCCACTGCTGCACCCCGAATTCTTTCACATCCTGTCCATCTATTGTCACAATTTTCCTACCTCCTTCTCCGGCTCATCATCGCAAATTCTTCTGACATTCCCCTGCTCGTTTCACTAATCAGTGTTCCTGTGTCTGTAACGATTTGTGTATTTGCCATTGCATCGAATCCCTGCTGCATTACCATGATCATTTCTCCAAACATAGAAATAAGATCGGAGTTATCCACCTGTGCAATAATCTGATTTGATTGCGATGTGGATAAAGTCTGATTTGCCGCCGCGATCCGTGCACTATCGTTAATCTCTTCCAACTTGCCTTTTACGGTATTCTGCCTGTTCCGCAATTCTTCCTGTTGTTTTTCCAATAGCGATCTGATCATATTCGATCCGGCTTTCTCCGCGTTTTTTGTCTCCTCGATGATGCCTTCTGTCATCCCTTCGCCGATTCTCTTTCCGACTTCACGTTTAAATAATCTTGACGGCGAATGAATATCCGCAGCTTTTTGCATTGCTTTTTTCAATGCATCGATCAGGTTCTTTGCAGAAGAATTTATCGACTTCTCATCGTAAAGTCCATTAAGGATCCCCTGCAGCGTATCCTTTCCAATCTTTTTGCCAGCCGCCGGAAGTTTTCCAAGCTTTTTAGAAATCTTATTGTTGACTTTTTTTAATTTCACATCTGTTGATTTCTTTTCTGCTCCGTCACCTATTCCGGTAACCAGGCTGATAGCCGCATCCTCTCCTATTGTCAAAGCATTCTTTGCAAGGTTTTTCAAAGGTTTTTCTATTCCTTTTTTTATTTTCTTTACCGCGGCATCGTATTCTTTTTTATATTCATCTAGTTCTTTTTGTGCTTCCTTCTTCAATGTTTTTATCTTTGCTTGTGTCTCTTTTCTCAGATCTTCATTCTCTTTTACCGCCTGTGACTCTGCCAGTGCATTCTTCTGGTCATATAAATTCTGATACTCTCGCAATTCGCTTTCTGACAACTGATTCAGTGCATGAATTGACGCAGATGCATTTGGTCCCATTTCCTGGAGTTCTTTCATAAGACCATCCGACAGGATTCCTTTCTTTCCAAGTGCATCAAGCTGTTGTTCCCAGTCAGCTATTCCGGCAACCTGGCTTTTTAAATTGTAAATCAGCGTTTTCCCTGATGATGATTTTGATTCAAACTCATCAAACAGGTTGAAGCTGGATGCGATTGCATTTTTTCTATCTGCAACCGTATCTTTATATTCTTTCTGCAGATCTTCGATATCATCTTTCAGTTTATCTTTTACGTCTTTGCAGTTCTGATAATAATCATCATTCAGTTCTTTTAACTGATCATTATAATTCTGCTTTGCCTCATAATATTTCTGATCAGCTTCGATCTGCTCTGCTGTCCCTTTTTTCGCTTTTTTTCTCACAAGATCCCAATACTGCATTTCTGCTTTCGCAGAAACATTGTAATATGTCTTATAGACATCAAGCGCGCTACCCGACAGACCGTATTCTCTGTTGGTCTGTTTTTGCTTGGCCACATTTTCCTTTATTCCACTTTGTACTTCTTTCAGCTTTTTGGTCGCATCGATATATCCCTGTGTACCTTTTTGCATTTTTTTCTGCACTTTTTTCCAGTAATCTTCCTCTTCCTGCAGTGAAACGTTGTGCAGTACACTGTAATTGTCGATGTATTTACTTGCTGCCGAATAGATCTCGCTGTAATAATCTTCCAGTTTTTTCTTTGTCCTCTCTCCGGTTGAACTTTCTGTGTACTCCGATATCCAGAAATTATTATCAAGCTGATTTTTTGCAGCTTTTTCATATTCCTTAATGCTCGCCAGCTTTTTATATGCACTTGCGTATCCTTCCGTTCCTTCTGTTGTTGTTTTTAATACTTTTTTCCAGAAAAACTTCTCATCCTCAAGCTTTGTGACGTTTGTTTTTTTCCAAGATGTGAACCATGCATTAGCTGCTTTGTACACGTTTTTTGAATATTCATTCAGAGCCTCCTGCTGCATTCGTTTTGCTTTTTCATATAACAGCTGACTTTGTATATATGCCTGCTGAATGTCGCTGTACATTGGTTGATTTTTATTCATATTTCTAAGTGCCTGCTGCGCGTTGTTGTACATGTCCGTTGCAAACTTTTCCATTTCTTTTGCAACATTTCCTTTTTCATCTGTGACCCCAAATGCAACTCCACGTGCAATCTGTTTTCCAACTTTTTCTTTAAACCTTTTCGACGGGGAATGGATCTCAAGCTCGCCTTTTGCAGTCTCTTCTAGTCCGTTGCACAGATCTACAATGGAATCTTCCGCTTCTTTTTTTGCGCCACGGATGCCGACCGCTACTCCCTCTGAGATATATTTACCGTTTTCTGCAAATTTTTTCGAAGGTGAGTTAATGTCTACCGTTTTCCGAAACGTTGTGTTGGCTGTGTTTGCCAAATCTCTCGCAGCACTCGCTACTACAGCCGATGAATCTCTCATTCCTTTTGCAAGTCCCTGTGCCACATATGTGCCGCTTGTGTAAAACTGTTCCGGCATTGCCTGCCTGGCTGGATTTAATGCACCGTTTAAGGTATCCGTGACCTGTCTTTCTAATTCTCCGCGCTGTGAGGCGACTCCTTCTGAATATTTTTTTATACTCTCCTGACCACTGACCTTCTGTTGCTCATTGATCGTCTTTGCTGCGTTCGAAAGTTCTTCACTCGATCTTTTCCCGGCGCCAACGCAAAGGTTTCCTGCTTCGTCTGTGTATTTCTTTTTAAAGTTCTCTGTCTCATCAATAACCTTCTGGTACGCTCCTGACACCTTATCCGACAGTGGGCCTTCTAAATCCATTGCACTCGTCCAGTCCTTACAGATCTCCGCGAACTGTCCCTTATTATTTTTTAAGCTGTCCACAAGCGTTTGAACAAGATTCGCACTCTGCGGTCCCATCTCGGCAAGGTAATTATAAAATTCTTCCGTCATTCCGTAGCCGGCCGCACCGGCAAGTTCTTCCATATTATCAGCCCAGTTTGACATTCCATTGATCTGGCTTTCTAAATTTTCCAGAATCTTTTTCGCGGATATTTCTTCGCCCCCGGAAAATTCTTCCATTAAAGAAATAGAATTTTTCAAACTGTCTGATATGGTGTTTTTTAATTCCTGATATGCCTGCTGCTGTTCTTCTGTCGCTTTCTGTGTTGCCGATGATGCCTGTTCCTCTGCAGCGGACATGTCTTCCACACTGTCTGCTGTCTCCTCCAGTGTTCCCTTGTAACTCTCAACGGTCTCCTGTGCTGCCTTCATGCCGTCTTTTGCTTCTTCTTCTGCGTCCATCGCGTTTTGTCTGGTTTCCATGAGTTCTGTATACTGTGCTGTCAATCCTGCCAGTTCTTCCGACATCCCTCCCCAGCTTGTCCCACCTTCATGAATCAGTTCATAATTGTCTCCGAATGTTGTCCCAGTCTCCTCGAACTTATCTCTTAATTTATCCAGTTCATCTTCTGTCTGTTTAATGATGATCTGAGCATCTGCCGCATTTTTTGCATAATCAGTAAGCGCATCCTGCGACGCGATCATTAAATAATAGTCTTCATTTTTATCGATCAGCTTTTCCAGCTCGTCCCTCGTCATGCTGATTGATCCGCTCTCTTCATCAAATGCTGCTGCAAGCTCCGGTATATCATCCGCAAGTTCATTAACGATCCCCTTCATCACTGCTTTTTGCCCGGAACTTTTCTCCTCCAGATCGTTTAACTCATACAGCTGTTCGATCAGCATCCTGTCCGCTTCCCAGTGTGCCTGTGTCTCCTGAACATTTTCTTTATGTGCCTGCGCCGTGTTGTTAATACTGTCTATCTGGTCATTCGCCGCATCGCAAAATTCTTTTGTTGCGTCAACCGCCTGTTTTGTTTCATTTGTCGCATTTTTTGTCGCTGCTTTATATAAAACTAGTCCTGCCGTTACCGCGGTGATTGCCGTGATCATAATTCCGATCGGAGACATATTCATAGCCGCATTCCAAAGAGCCTGTGCCGCTGCTGCCGCCTTTGTCGCTCCCGTCGCATTTCTTGTTGCTGTAGCAACTTTTCCAATCGTGCTTGCCAGGCTCACATATACATCTGTTTTTGAAAATTTATACAGTGCAATCGCTGTCCCAAGTCCAATTACTGTTGTTTCCACCTCTTCCAGGTTATTCCCTACAAGTTCAATTCCCTTATTAACTTTTGGCAAAACGTCTTTTTCGATCGGCTCTGCAATTTTCATCTGAAAAGTCCGTGCAAGCTGTGTGAGTTGATTTGTCGTGTCGCTGTATTTAATATTCTGAATCGATTCCATAACATCATGTGTCGTTGAAATCTCTCCATTAACATTCGTCAGAGCCTTTACACCCTCAATTCCAAGATCCTCCCACATCGTACCGAACAGATCTACACCAGCCTGATTCTGTTTAACCTGGTCTTCCATGCTGAACAGGGCATCCAGTACTTCCGCCGTTGCCGCCTTCGCCGACTCTCCTCCTGCTGCAAATCTCTCACGCATAGCATCTGCATCCATGCCGATCAGCTCAAATCCCTCTGTTGTTGATGATGCTGTGTCTTTTACTCGAATTCCAAACTCTTTATAAGCATCTCCCAGTTTATCAATAGAAAATGTTCCTGCTGCCGCACCGTTTGTTAAAGAATTAAAAAATCCGTCTGCGTCTACCCCCATCTGCTTATAATGTATAGAGTATTCATTGATCGTATCCAGTAGATCATCGTTTTTATTTAATCCCTTTTGCGCTCCCTGTGCGATCAGATTAAATGCTTTCTGACTTGAAATACCGAATGTATCCATAAGCATTTTTACCGCTCTGATCTGCTCCTGGTATTCAAATCCAAACGTGTCTCTTAACGTTATGACATTTTCTGCCGTCTCTTTTAATTTTGACGGTTCGACATCTTTCAAGTTCTGCGCAATGACCTGAATCGCTTCGCCGACATCTTCAAAATTCTCTCCGTAATTGTCCGCATAGACCTCTTTCATCACATTTTTATAATCTTCCATCGCATCGGTAGCAATACCTGTGCTTGCCTGTATCTGATTTGCTGCCGACGTCATTTCATTAGCAGTTCCGACTGATGATTCTATTGCCGTCTTTGCCAAATCTGTAAAAGCATCTACCGCTTTCTCCGCTACTGCGACTTTAATCGCCGATCCGAAACTGATCGTCGCTTCTGTCTGCTCCTGAATGGCTCTTCCGTATTCATCAATGCTTGATGCACATCCATCCGCTGAGTTCTCTGCCTCTTCCAGATATCCCGCAATCTGCTCCAACTCCCGGTTTGCTCTTATCGTCTGTGCTGTTGCATTGTTCAGGCTCACTTCCCAGTTATCCACTCTGTTTGCGGCCGTTGTATAATTTCTTTCTCCTTTTTTTATTGCTTCTGCCAGTTTATCAATGGTTTTCTGCTGTTCTTCCAGTTCTTCGTCCGTGGTTTCTGACGAAGACCTCATTCTCTCCATTTTCTCCCTGGCTTTGTCATAATCCGTCCGTAATGTATTTAAACCGTTCCCTACTTTTTCATAGGCTGCACGGGCATTTTCCAACGCTTTTTTTATTTCTTCTTCTTTTTTCCTATGTGCATCAACTGTTTTTTGTAACACTTCATGCTTTTTACGCAATGCTTCGGCAGTGTTTCCCTGTCCTTTAAACTCTTCCTGTACCAGGGCGGACTCTGATTTCAACTTCGAGAGTTCTTTGTTTACTCCCGTTACTGCTGCTTTAAATTCTTTTTCTCCGTCCAGTGCTATGATCGCACCAATTTTATTACTCACCCGGTATCCTCCTGTATACAAAATAAGGAGCTGCCTCTATTAGCAGCTCCCTTTTGTTTTGCGAAATCATGGTAAATCATCTATGCCGGTAGGCCTCTTCTTTTTACCGGTCATTTCTTCGTACTGATCATACATCAGATAGAATTTTCGAAATGTCATTGTCATAATTTCATCTTCTGTATAATTCAATTCTTTCTTCCCGATATAGATTAAGCGGGCGATGTTTATTTTTTCATCTGCCCGCTCTTCTGGTTTGGGTGTTCGTCCTCATCTGGTTCCGGGAGTGAAACTCCGTATGCTTTTAATAATGCACTTAAAATCTCATCCACATCATCCACGGAAATAATCCACCCAACTTCCTTTTCCGTGTAGTTTTTTAACTCCCTGCCGTTTCTTTTTTCTCTCTCCGCTTCATCATTTAAAAGCGTGCAGAGCAGATATCGTATTGTCTTTTCCGCTTCCCTTTTATCTGTGAGTTTGTCCCAGACTTCCGTCATCGCCATGTCGTAATGATCCTGTATCTCGTCGATAACGTTCAAGGTAAATAGCAGATTCCGCTCCGTTCCATCGATCGTAATTGTAACTCCCTTTGGTCTCAGATCGCTCATACTTTACTCCTGTCCTTTAGGATTCGTGGTTTCCGCATCGCTTGCTGTAATACCGACTTTCTCGTTTAACCACGCTTTCGCCTCTTTCAGAGTCGCAAATGTTTTCTGTTCTTTCCAGTTTCCGTCCTCCGGCACAAACATGTTTCCCTCTAAGGTTGTGTGTGTAAATGTCAGTGTTTCTGCCTGTGTCGCGTTTTCATCATTTGGCTCCTTCATCTGGCATTTTTTATAGAATTTTGCCGTGTACTTGTCTTTATTATCTTCAGCTCTCGAGATACCGACCGCTCCCATTCCGATAAATGGAGCGATGTCGTCTTTATTACATACAACTGTATTTTCTTCGCTGTTGTATTTATGCCCCAGCATGTATGCATAGAGTTCATTAACCATCTCATTGATCTCGACAGATGTTGTTCCTCCGGTAACTGACGTATCTGTTACCACTGCACGATTATCTCCATAGTCTTTCACATCGTTTGATGTCGTTGTGATATTAAAAGTCGACGTCGGCCCGAGATACTTTCCATCTGTGTGTTTTCCTGTCTCCTCGCTGTACTTTCCTACTACTGCATACTCAAAACCTTTTTTTGCCATTTTCTTAATCCTCCATCTTTTCTTCTATCTCGCATTCAAACACGAGATGCCTTATATTATTGGTTTTGTCCAAGAGCACTGTGACTCTTGGGTATGTAAATCCGGCTTCGAATAAAGCCTTCCGGATTTCCTTCTTTTCTTTTAAATAATTGATTTCTTTCGTCCCGTCTTTCCAGGGCAATACATAGTGTACCTGCATTGATAAAACATTTCCGCCCGGCTTATTGTCTCCGAAGTCTGCACCTCTGTCGTCCGCGCAGTTGAACGTGAAATATCTCTTCTCTGTGCCCGTGTAAATATCTGGTTTGCACGGATATTCAAACTTTTTCAATGCTGCAATAATGGTTCCGTTTACGCTCATGATCCTGCTCCTGTTTCTCGATCAAAGATTCTCTGCATTTCTTTTAGACAATCTGTTTCGCTCTCATTTACAGATTTTGTTAGAACCGGATGTGGCGCCTGTTTTCCAGGTACTCCATATTCAAGATATGCCAGTTTTTCCCCGTTCCTCACGCCTTTGCTATCTTTCCCAGTTGGGCGTATCACCGAGTAACAGCCATGCTCATTATGGCTGGTTTTTCCGGCCTTTATCGATTCTGCAAGTTCGCCTGTAGCATAGCCCCTATTTGCCGCTGTTTGGACGTTTTTTGTTACATTTTTTTCGAGAATCTGCTTTCCGGAATCAACCATCTTTTCTGCAATCTCTTCTGTAGATTTTTCCAGTCTTTCCAACTGTTTCATGAGATCGTCAACTCCATTCATTTCAAATCTGCTCGTCTCGTTCCCTCCTCTCGCACGTCAAGACTATATTCATCGACTTATCGCTTTGAAACGTTCTTTTCACTTCGTAACGATACCCAGTCTCTTCATCGATTAGGATGTTTTCGCCGTTATAATTGCATGCTGCGATCTCGATATTCTGATCCGCGGAATATCCGCTTTGGTTTGCAATAATCTGATCATTCCTTGTTGTGGTCGTGAAATTCGCAGGAACATTTTCCAGGTAGCTTTCTGAGGATATGTCGAATCCATCCTCATCTTGTCCTGTTTTTTGGCCAGTCAGAATTTTTACTGATTTATTCCACATCATTTTCTCCTTCTTCTGGTTGCACCGGTGCAACTTCCGGTTCCATCAATGAAAGCCTGAATATTTTTTTATGATACAGCTCCATGTATTTATCCGTGTCTGTTCTGTCGTTTCCGATATTTGCTTTCACGTAAAAAGTAATTGCTGTTATAATCCCCGGCGTTTCATTTTCGACCAGTTCAGAATTTACTCCAGCGAGGATCATGTCTTCTTTACAGTCTTTGATGTATTCCTGGATATCGTCGTCATAGACTGTCACTGCCGCTGCTATTCCGCAACGTTTTTTTATCAGTTCAAGCATTTTCATCTCCCTGTTGTTTTAGAAATTCGGCGATAATATCTGCTTTGACAGATTTTGTTATGTTATAACCAAGCTCCGCCGCCAATGACTTAATCTGTGCGATCGTCATCCCGTTTAAATCATCGGCGGTGTAACCTCTGTCATTGTTATAACTTTCTATTCCCCCGTCACTGCTTCATCATCTACGGTAATAACTCCGTTCACAAATGCATCTTTGTCTTTCGTCACATAGTCTTCTCTTTCGATTGCCCGGAATAAAGTCATATCCTGTTCGAATGCATTAAAATCCGTTACTGCTGCTGTATCTGATGCAACGATAGTGATCTGTTTTCTGTCGAATTTCTTGATTCCCTCTTTCAGGTCACCAATGATAAACGGGATTCCTCTTTTCTTTGCTGTTGCAGTATTTGATTTCAATACCGAATTGCCGATAACTTCGATTGGCACGCTCATCGCCCCGACAGCCAGCACTTTCTTCATCGGATCGTTATTTGCGTTCCGGAGCAGATAGTTTCCATTCGTATCTTTTAATGTCGAAAGATATAACAATCCATCATCATTTGTTACAATTTTTGATGTTCCTGCATAAGCAGCTCCCAATGTCACAATGATCGCTTTCTGTATTCCGTCAATATCTTTCAGGTCTGTCACCTGTTTCTTTGCGATTTCCACAAGAATCTGTGCATTAGCCGTTGCGCGGCTCTCTCCGCCGATCCATGCGACAATCGTCCCTGTGATATTTGCGTCCGAATCTTCCAGTAGTTCGTTTGTTACCGGGAAATATCCTGCAAATTTTTCAATCTCGTATTCAAGTCGTTCGAACTGTGGTCCATTCTTTCCGCCGATCTTGCCACCCTCAGAGACTTTTGTAAATCCTGTCTGCTGTGCTTTTTTCTGATATGTTCTTGCGCCTTTATTTGTCGTAACGTTCTCTACGTCGATCAGATCAAGCAGTGAAAATTCCGCGTCTCGGTATGTATTGATCTGTGTCTGGATATCCTCCGGCACTGTATATCCACCGTTAGCTCCTGTCCCTTCTGTCATACTTGTCGCCGCATTTTTAAAACCGTTTCTCGCCGCGTTTGCAAATTCTTTCACATGATCCATCGGTTCTTCTTTTGCTGGCTTCATGACACTGGCTGTCGCTGCTCCCGTTTTATTCTCCAGTGAATTTTTCATCTTTTCATTTTCTGTATCCTCGATATCCTTGAGAATATCAAATTTCTGCTGGAGCTTTTTTAACTCTTCCTTTTCATTTGCTGCATCTTCCAGCTTCCCTTCCTCTGCCAGGTTCTGCACAAGTGCCTTTTTCTCATTGATCTGATTCAACAGTTCTAATAATCTTTTATTCATCTTTTACCTCCTTAATAAAAAAGCCTAGATACCATACATATCCAGGTCTTTTAAGATTTCTGCTCTTTTCTGTTCTTTTTGATTGCGTTCTTCCATGACACGTTTTCTAATATCATCTGTCAGTCTCATTCCCTGTGTCGTGTTTATCATTTGCGTTTTGTTTTCTGCAATTTCGTCTACAAAACCGTATTCAACACACTGTCTGGCTGTCAGCCATGTCTCTTTATCCATCAGGTCAAGTGCTTCCTGTAGTGCCATTCCGGTTTTTTCTACATAAGCTGACGCGAGTGCTTCATTCATCCTCTGCAATATCTCTGCATTCTTTTCCATAGCTTTGCAGTCTCCACTTGCCCCATTCATCAACACATTATGGATCATGATCATCCCGACCGGGCTGATTTTTGACTTTCCTGCCATCGCAATTACGCTCGCAGCGCTTCCTGCCAGGCTCTGAATTTCGATTGTAACATCATTTCTTCTTTTTAATTTCGAGTAGATCTCCTGTCCTGCCATTACAGATCCTCCGCCCGAATTAATGAGCACCTCTAAATTCTCGCCTGGACTCAGTGTGGCGATTGCCCTGTCGGCATCCATCGGGGCGGTGGAATCCCAGTCAAGCCAGTCGTATATCCATTTATCTTCATTTGAAATGATGTCTCCTTTGATTTCAAGTATCGCCATCTGCCGTACTTCCTCCTTTACCGTACTGTTTTCCCACATCTGTGATTGGGATATAATTTCCATTTACCATCAGCGTGTCTCCTCCTTCTTGCCACGGCACATCTAAAAATGCCCTTGCCTCGTTTGCCGTATATATTCCATTATTTACAGCCTTGGTTAAATTTTCCATCTGTGATTTTGAATCCGTCCGCAGTATCGCTTTCTCGTTGAACTTATATATATACCCTTCTTTTATCTCTTTTGGTAGAAGGGCTTTTGCATTGATCTCCTCTTCATACTGTTTCAATCTGTATGACATCGTGTCCACCAAAAACGCAAGTTGCTGCATTTCTGAATTTGCATAAGATGATTTTTCATAATTGTTTATCTGATTCGGTTTTATCCCAAACGCTCCGGCAATCTGCAATGCTGAATATTTTTTTAATTCAAAAAACTGCGCATCCACAAGGCTCATTTTTATCGGCTGCAGTGAAAGTCCAACCGGCACCGGCACTACTTTTCCTGCGTTTTCTGGGCCTGTTAGATATTTATTATATTTTTTCTGCATCTTTTTCACTTCGTCATCACTTAAAACTGATGCATACTGCATTGCCATGCTTGCAGTCAACCCGCTTTTATACAGGTTGTTCATATACGTCTGGCTCTGATTTGCTCCGTCGATCGTGTATTCTAATATCTTTCTAACCGGTTCTCCCATGATTCCATCCAAAGTAAACCATGTCTTAACGTGAATCACATCTTCACTTCTGAACAAATACTGTTCTCCGGATCTCGGATCGCTGTAACGATAATATAATTTTCCTTTCGTTCCAAAAATTCCTCTATCATCTGCGATCACCGTTACGCAGTTGCTCTGCAGCACCCACGCATCTATAGTTTTATATACACCACCATAGGTACTTCTTTCGAATTCTCTATGCAGCCATATATAACCATTTCCATAGTGCTGACAGTTAAGTTCTACCGTTCCCCATAACGTTGACGGTGACATGTAATCATTCGGTCTGACTGTTAAAATGTATGTTGTATCTGTCGGATCTGCTCTTACGCGTCCCTGTTCTGTCTCCTGATAATATTTCAGTGGAAGTTTTCCCATTGTCTCACTCAACATTTTTAAGCATGTAAAATATGTCACTTCGCTCAGTGTTTTTCTGGATCGTGTCGTTATGCCGAGCATGTCCAGTATTTCATCGTCGTAAAGGTTTACCCCATATCCCCTGAGAGCATTCCATGCATTTGTAATTCTCTTCCAAACGTTCAATTTTACCACTCACTTTCAATAAAACTCTTCAACGCGTCACTGTAACCCGTATCAAAATCGTGATACATCGCCAGTTTGTACGCACACAGTGTCGCATCTACCGGATCGATTTTCTTTTTTGCGGCGTCTTTATCAATTTTGATGAGTCCGTTATTCCTTCTTATTACTGCATTACTCATTGCAAAATTTAATACCGGATTGCGTAAATACAGGATATTCCCGGAATAAACCTGTTCCCTGAATCCCTGCGTCGCCTCGTTTAGAGCTTTATGGCTCTGAAATATTTCTTCGACGTCATATCCTTCATTTGACATGTCCTGCATCAGTTTACTTGCATTCGCTGGGTCAAAACATAGCATCTGTATATCCCACTCATTTTCCTCGCAGGTTTTTAACACATACTGCATTACTGCATTTTGGTCTACGATCGGTGTGTTTGTGACTGTAATGAATCCCGTCCTCTCCCACGCATCATAATCCACTTTGTCCCGTGCTTTTCTTTCCGCCAACTTTTCTTTATTCGGGATAAATGAGTGTGAAAACACGATGTATTTCACAATTTCTTTTCCAGTCTGGTCATGTTCTCCAGATAGAAAAGGAATCACAAACGATACTGATGTCAGGTCGATTTTTGCAGACATGTCGAACCCCACATATACAGGATGTTTTCTCGTGTCTATCGGTAATTCTTTTACTTCGCATTTTTTCCACTTTTCCATGTCCATAAAACCGTTTTCTGTTGCCTGCACCCAGATATTCATGCACTTCGTAAGAAAAGATGTCATGTGCTCCGGGATCTCTTTTGCTATTTTGTACTCGCCGCGAATTTTATTTACGCCCTCCGGATAACTCATGCGGATAGGGTTTGCTTTCTTCCAGTTATCTTCATTGCCGATATTGTCTATATTTTCATAATCTTCCTTGTCCAGTTCGCATATATCGATCAAATATTCTTCATTCTGAACGTCACTGTTCGGATCAAGAACTCTCGAGCAATATGTGTACTCCGTCACATAACACGGATATGTTAAATCCACCCCTGCCGTTGTGATTATCATCAGCAAAGACTCTTTTGTGTTCGAACCTAATCCCAAGTCGTAAAATTCTGTCGTCGGATGCTGGTGGTATTCATCCAAAATCAGTCCTGCTGGGTTTGTTCCATCCCCGGATTTTCCATCATCTTTGCTGAGCGCTTTTATAAAGCTGCCTGTCTTTACATGCGTGATCGCATCTCTCGTGATTTTAAACTTATCTCTCAAGGGCGATCCTCTTAGCATTAAATCAGCTTCATTAAATACGATTTTTGACTGATCTCTTTTCACTCCAGCGGTATAAACCTCATATGTTTCCTGATTTTTTGTCGCAATCACAGAAATTTCATACAGCGCCACACCGGCTTCTTCCTGTGATTTTGCATTTTTCCTTGCCACTTCCGTGAATGTTTTTTTAAATCTTTTATATCCGTTTTCTTTATTTTTCCATCCATAGAGCTGGCACAGTCGGAATTTTTGCCAATCTGTCAGTACGATCGGCTCTCCTGCGAGAGTTCCCTTTGAATGTCTTAAGAGTGCAAACCAGTCGACGATATTCTGAGCCGCCTCTTCATCCCAGTAATACTGGTAATCATCTTTTGCAGATTTTTCCACGTCGTCAATAAATCTCTGACACGCCCAGATGTGCTTCTGACAGCTTATTATTTCACCCGATATGCATTTTTTTGAATATTTTATTAAATCATTCAGGATAGACACGGCGTCAGATTCCTCCAAACTTTTCTTTTATAGTTTCTTCTTTTTTTGTCGTTCTGGTTACTGCTGCTTTCAATCTTGAATCTATTGTCAGACCGCACAGACTTGCAAATTTTCGCATCTCCTCTGCGTATAATTTTTGAATGTCGATCAGTGGATTCCTCACAGTAACCGGCCCATTCCTTGTATTTTTTTCTATACAAAAAGGAGCATCTTTCAGCTCCTCTGTTGCTTTTCTGTATTTTTCATAAGCATTGCAGTAACCTGCGAGATTATTCAGATCAAGATTTCCTATGACGTCAATTTTATCAAGTTCTTTCGTCAATCGTCTCCATTCTTTTCTGGCATCCGGTCCGATCAGCCATGTCGGTGCCCGTTTTAACTGATCCTTTCCGACTACAATGCTATCTTCTTCTGCTTTTCTTTTATAACCGTCAATCGCAGTAAGGTTTCCCTTCTGCGTCTGTACCGGTTTTCTTGCTCGTCCCATTTTTTCTCTCCCCTTACCACTTTTTATTTTTTATTTAGAAAATTGCGTACACAAGACTGGCGTGGGGTCAATTAGCCTTTTCAAAAAACATTTTGACCTCCCCCTTCCCCCTTTTTGAACGCTTCAAGTATATTTTTCAACCGTTTTTCCATGCCCGGTTTATCTTTTTTATACATCTGTTCAATCATGCTGTGTGTATCATGGCTTAATGGCATAAGGTTGCTCTGATCAGTTCTTTTATCCCAATCGTCTCTCAATGGTATAATGTGATGCACCGTCTCTGCAAGCTTCACTTCTCCGGTTGTCATGTAGATGTACACGTCCATGTGGTCAGAAGTTTCTATACTCTCTCTGCGCGCTTCCAACCACTCCCTGCTGTTGTAAAACTCCTTTGATTTTTTGTCTCTGTAAAATTTGTCGTATTCCTTATATCTTTTCTTTCTGCAGTCGCATCTTGTTCCTTCAAGCAAACGCTTACCACAACTACTGCATCTTTTATAAATTGCCATATTTTTCTCCACATAAAGGGAGCGGTGCACACTGCTCAATGCAATGCACACCGCCATAGATAAGGGGCTTTTGTCCAGTACTTCGACTGACGCTTTTCGCATTTTAAATATTACCATAGAAAAACCGCCAAAACCGCCGTTTTGAAAATTTCTTTTATTTTTTTTCTAAAAACCTGTCATGTTTCTGGCGGCAGCTACTGTCTGTATATCTCCTTTTGCATCCGCTGTACAATTCATTCATCCTGTGTGCTGTCTGAACCCAGCTCAGATTGTCAATATAATACAGGCTCAATATGTTCCTGATCTCAATATCTTCGATCTCTGCTATGTATTCCTCTGCCTCTGTCGTCTGCTCTAAAAGTCTATCATACTCTTTCTTTAAAGTCTGTTCTCTTTTGTTTAGCAATCTTCTCAGCCTGTCTTCCTCCGCATAAGATGTCCCCCTTACAAGAACGGTGCCGAGTGATTTCTTACCGCGTTTCCCGCATGCTACAACGTCCGCTGCAATATTCCCCTCGCGGATTAATCTGTCGCGTCTCTTATCTATTCTTTCAATAGATTCCTGTAAATACTTTATTCTCGCCCGACTGCTGCATATCTGCTCCAGTATTTCCTTTTCCACTCTTAACCTCCGTCCTTGCACTGCTGCATCTCTCTTGTCAGTTTTTATGTTTGTCTGTGTATCCCAGTTTCTCTAATCTTGCCATAAATGTTATTATGATCTGTACAGGCCAAACCTGCCCGTATCTCTTATTTATCTCTGCCGTGATCTCTTCCGGCGTCAACTGCTGCTTGGACTCCTTCATGATTTCTAATACTTTCTTCTCCTGATCTGATAAATTTTGCATGTTATTTTCTCCTTTATAATTATGTTTGTAATTTCTGTATAATTATAATTTACATGTGTAATGTTTTCTACTGTTTGAAAACTATTCTAATCTTCTGCATTTTCCTGCTTTTCCACCATTTTTTCCATGTTTCACGCAATATGCATGACATATTTTTTTCTTCCTCCAATAAACTCAAATCCGTACCATCAGTATCATTGATATTGTCATTAACACGCCCCAGTAAACAATGTCGCACAAATCTTTCTTTTCTTTTGCTTCATCCATTTCTTTGAATATTGAAAGTATAATCATAAATGCGATTACTCTAAAAATCATTTTGTCAGCACCTTTCTTCTGTTGATCCCAGGATCAGCAATCCTAACTTATCTCAACATCCTTTTTAAATCACTCCAAAAATCTTTAAGTCTTTTATTTATTGGACTGTGAATTTCTTTGTTGCAGCAGCTAAAATCCGGTACACATTCATCTGTAAAATTATTATGTATACTGATTCCGCACACATATAGTATTCCTTGTGCTATTCTTGTGATATTATTAAAAAATCTCATTCTTTACCACCTCGACATTTTTATCAGCACTTTTCTTCTGCCACTTCTACGGCTAACAATTTCCAATGTGTCCCGGCTCTCTGATACTACCATCCAGTGATCCGGTACCAGGTTGTTGTTTGATATAATTTCTTTCTGTGCTCTTGTTGGTTTGCTCGGTTGTTTCATCTGTGCCACCATCCTTTACCATCCGAAGATTATATATCCTGGCATCAAGCCATATTCCGGCGCATCACGCAGAATATATACAATGCGTATGCCGGTCTCGCGTCCTGTATATTTCTCCCCGTCCCACTCTCTCAAAACTACTGCATCTCCTATCTGCAGATTATCCTCGTCCTTACGAATTTCAAATTTTTTTCGATCATAGATAACCTCATTGAAATACTCTGGTAATATTTTCTTTTCTACAATTTTGTTCATCTGCTCTACCTCATCTTCCCATCCTGTCAGGGGATTCGTCCCATGAACTTCTAATTGCTTTCGCCCGAAGTTCTTTATTCTCTTTCCTTAACTCCTTGTTTTTCATTAAAATCTTGTGCAATTTGCACTCTTTTTTATGATCGCATCTTGTGTCAGCAGAATACTCCGTACACATCCTGCATAATTCTGTGCTTGTCAATTTGCTCCACCGCCTTTCACAATCTCGATCATATCAGTCAGTATTCCATCGCACCCGAACTGTTCCATTTCTGATCGATATTCTTCTAACTGCTTCACAACTTTCTCCGGATCATTCATTCTCCTGTTCCACTTTTCAGTCGCTTCTGTTTCCGTTTCTCCACTGATAGCGCATCCACACTCTGTGCATTCAATAAATGCTCCACCTTTATATACTGGCATCTTGCAAATGATATGCTTATGCGGCTCAATAACCTCGATTACTGCTTTTCCTCCGCAGAACGGGCACGGCTTAAGTTCTTCGCTCATTCTTCATCCTCCCAATCTAATTTCTGACCACAATCTGGACAATACGGATGATCATGCTGTCTTAATGGTACCCCTTCGCATACCGGGCAAATTCCAACATTTTTCCCAAGGTGTGAAATCATAGTTTTCTCAACAACCGCCATTGGTTTTTGCTTCTTCACCGCCGCCCGGCATTCTTCCGGCGTGCCGATCGTGCGGTACTGTTTTAACTCTTCCAAGGCCTTGATGATCGTATTTCCAATATCCGACCCCGGAAGGATTCCCAACATATCATTTTTTCTTTTTGAGCTTTTTAAATATTCAAGTACTTCATTCTCCGTCATAACTACACCTCCAACAGTTCTGGATTGTCAAAAATGTTTCCAATAACTTCTATACATTTTCTTTCTTCTACATAAAATCCTAAGTTGCAGTAACAAGCCCCGCTTTCCTTATGGCTTGCATAACTGTAATCCAATGTCCAGTCCCCATTGCAATATTTTACAATCTCTGGATACGGTTCTTTTCTATCGCAAATATCATTCTCCCAGATCAGCTTGCCGTTCTTGTCCTGAAGTCCGGTACACCAACAAATTGTGGATGGATCAATTTCCAGAGTATATAAATCTGATGCGTAACTAGGGACAATATAGTATTTTTCTCTTCCAGTAAATCCATATCGTACCAAACCGCCAATAACCCATTCGCCGTTATCAGTTCGTTTTGCTTTGCATAAATATCTATCTTCCATCACTTTCCTCGCTTTCTGCTTTTACCACCTTACTGTAAAACGTCTTTGCACACATGCCACACGCGCTTGCCGCTTCCTCTATTGTGATGTATCCGGTTCTCCAATCCCTGCGCATCTGATCGAAGTTCTCAGGTAATGGTATTGATGGTCTTCCAAACTTCACACCTCTTGCTTTTGCCGCCGCAATTCCCTCTGCCTGTCTCTGCCGGATATTGGTTCTCTCATTCTCTGCCACAAAGGAAAGCACCTGCAATACAATGTCACTCAGGAATGTACCCATAAGGTCTTTCCCTCGTCTTGTATCAAGTAAAGGCATATCCAGCACGACAATATCAGCTTCACGGAAGCGTGTGATCCTGCGCCATTCCTGTATGATTTCATCATAGTTTCTTCCCATCCGGTCAATGCTTTTTATGTACAGGACGTCTCCTTTTTTCAGTTTACGATAAAGGGTTTTATATCTTGGTCTGTTAAAATCCTTACCCGACTGCTTATCCATGAAAATATTGCTGTCTTCAATGCCCTGCTCATGCAATGCGTCAAGTTGTCGGGCTTCATTCTGTTCTTTAGACGAAACTCTGATATAACCATATTCCATTGTTATCCCTCGCTTTCCCTGTACGGCTCCGGCAGTGGCATCCAAGCTGTGACATTTACACCATCAATATCATAATCGAGGACAAACCGTCCTCCCAAATATTGTACAAAGCAACAACGGTTTCGATATGTATCCCATCCAATTACACTATTAAGAGATTCTTCCGGCAGTCTCTCACTTACTGGAATCCATCCGCTTTCCTGCTCCAAAATCCTGTTGATTTCTTCCTTTGAAACCACTTTTGTTAGTGGAGAATACCCACAGGCTTCTGTCGCTGCCTCAGATATCTGGTTTTTAATCCTGCTTATTTTCATTCTGATCCTCACTTTCCGGCAACATAGCATATTTATAGCTACTCATTTTACCGTCGTATGTGCTCCATGACGTTTTTCCATAATCCCATGTATAAACCGTTTCATCTTCATATTTTGCAAAATGTTCTTTGCTCCACGCAAAAAGTTCAGAATCTCTGACCAAAATCGGTGTATCGACTGGAACTTCGCTCCAATCAACATACTGGCTGTTCGCCCACTCTTTTGCTTTTTCTCTGCAACGACCAGTATTTCTAATGTCGTTATCGCAAAAATCACATTTATCGCAGACTCCCCTGCATTTTTCCAGTTTTCCATTAATTAACGCAATATTGCCTCCTTCACATGCAATATTTAAAATCTCTTCCGCATATTTTTCTCTATTCAGCATCTTTCTTCTCCTTCCCATACCGCAACCGATACGGCACTTCTCTGAATCTTTTCAACGCATCCTGGTCCGGATGCTTTGATATTCTTGTTTGTCGCTGCACCATTGCCTTAATGATCTGGCGGCGTTCTTTTCCGTCTCTGTGCATGTAAACCCCTCCTAAACTCCCGTAACTTCCCGTATTCTCTCTGACAGTTCCGTCTCTCCTCCGTTTAAGATCTCAATCTCTTTTGCAGCATCTTTTAACATTTTTTTCATAGACTCAACGCCGTCTCTTTCGTAACTTTTCTTGACCGCTTTTCCATCGATCACTGCTGCAATGGTCGGGGCCTCTTCAAAAGTTTTCCTGTATGTTTTCTGAATTTCCTCAACCTGTGGTTTTGCTACATCTGCTTTTTCCAGTGTCTCGCCCAGGATTCCAAGTGTTAATTTCTGCTGTTCTGCCCGTTCCAGTTCTTTCTTTGCTTCCTCTTCCAGTTTTTCATCCAGGATTCTATGAAAATTCTCATACATTCTGATTCCTTCGTCACTATCCCCAAGAATATCCGTGATGATCGTCTTTAATGCTTCTCTCTGCTCCGTTGCCGTTGTCTGTTCAATGCATCCCATCGCCCGTGCAAATTCCTGATGTGGTGCTTTCGTGTCTCTTGTATAAAAGAGCATTGCATCCCTGTCTTCCTCGCGGTCTGTAAATGCCGGAAATATAAATCCTGTATCTGGTGCTCCGACTACCGCATCCCTGATCCTGTTTATAATCCTGTTCTCCTCCTCGCTGTATGCCAGTCCTGGAGCTGTCAGATTTACCGGGCAAATCGCACAGAGCAGATATTCATACACATCCTCTGACTCGTCTATCTTGTTATTGTCTGAGGTATATGTAATAACGTCATAAGCATCACGGTAAAGCAGGATCAGATAGTTTCCGACATGATCATAATTATCAATCACTCTGTCATAAAATGCTTCCAGCAGATTCTCGTCTTTTAAACCGCTGTCTCTTATCGCAAGCAGGAACTGCTGCATGTCGTTTTCTTCCTTTGCCTCCTCTGAAAGTTCCAGATTCAGCATGTTATCTTTCAGTTTTCCCTTAAAGATTCCTTTTGCAATATCCAAGTATTTATAAAATTCTTCATCCGGAAGATTCAAAAATGTCTCTCCGAATGTGGTTACGATATTTTTATCTGCATCCACATAGCACCCGCAAATACGGGAAAAGGTGCAGTTATTCTTTGTCAACCTTCTTTTTAATTCCAAGATATCTTTCTTTTTCATTTTGTCGTCCTTTCTGCCATTGCTACATACTTCCCGTAACTCATCCCGGCTTCTCTTGCTTTTCTCAAAACATCATCTAATGTACTGTTTCTACATGTTTTTACGCTTCTTTTCTCTCTGTCTTTTCTTCTGTGGTACTCATTTCTGCACGGTTTTCCACAGGTAAGTGCTCTTGCTGATATTGATTCATAGGTTTTTCCGCAGATAACACACTTTTTTATATACACTTTGCTGTTGAGCACATTTTTCTCCTTTCTCTCCGGCACCGGTTGCCGGAGAATCGCGCGTTTACTGGTATCCTGTGATATATTGATTAACCAAAAGTTGGAAAATCCCATTTCTTATACCGCAGCTCGTCCTCATTCCAGTCCGGATACTGCTGCATCAGGTATTCTTTGAACATTTCGATCATCTCCGCCCGGAGTCCTTTGCTGCCGTTATCTAACAGCATGTGATGATACCGGCAGCCCACCGCTCCGTTCTGTGGTACGCCAAGTCCGCCCTGGGACTTATTTATGTAATGCATGATGTCCTTTGCCCGGTAGAGCATCGGATCTTTATTTTCCATGTGGTACTGCCGTCTACAGAAGATGCAGCTCTCATCGTCGCGGTAATAGATGATCCGGCGGGTTCCCTCATCGAATTGGAACTTCATGTTTTTTCTGGTCCGGTACCGCATGTCAGTCCTCCTCGTTTTCTGCCTCTTCGATTTCCTCAACCTTCCTTAACCTCCAGTGCAGATCATCCAGAATGGATATCATTTTTTCTATCCTGTTCGGATCTCCGGAGTTCCAGAGGTTCTGTAACGTGTTCAGATTGTTTGTGATCGCCGATTTATATCCTTTGTTTATATTTTTGTTATCAGTCATACTGTTTTCTGCATTTTCTGTTATGTTTCCTGTACTTTTCGGTTCATTTTCTGTGATTTCCGGTTCTTTTTCCTCTTTTCCCGGTTCATCTGGCATGTATTCCGGATGGTTCTCAATGCTGTCCTGTCCCGGTAACTGCTGCTCGCCGGCCGCCTCCGACTCATCTGCCTTAATATCTTCCGGCTGTTCCTCTGGCTCGATCGGGGATGGTTCTGGGATGTCCGGCTCAATGTCATGCAGTGTCTTTGGTGTTTCTTTTACCGGCTCCGGTTTCTTTTTCGATGGCTGCACGTGCGACTCTTTTCGTTGCACCGGTGCAACTTTGCTTTTTTCAGTTTCCGGAAAATTTTCATGAAACATATTCTCCCATACACTCTTCACATCAAATGATCCTGTCATGTTCCTGATCGTCTCGGCAACTTCCTCCTGCATGATCTGTTCTTTTTCCATGCTTCTTGTGTTCACGATCTCGATCATTTTTTTTAAGTTGTTCACGGATACGGCAAGTTTTCCGATCCCTGGGATTCTCGTCATGTAAACTTTCATGTCCGCCGGTGCCATGATCTCAAGCACATCCTGTCCGTTTTTTAACGCATTGATCACATCTTTGAATAACTGCGGCTCATCATGGAAAATATTTAAAATCACCTTTTCAAAGATTGTCTCCGCTGTTTTCGTTGTCTCCGGCTCCTGCTCAATCATTACTTCGATATCTGAGATTTTCTGCTCTTCCTCATATTCTTCTTTTACGGTACTGATCTCCGTTTTGCTCATTTCCGGCGTCAGTAGCTCGTTAATCTCATCCGGCAGCGTCAGCATAAGTGATAATTTTGCATAGCCGAATTTCTGATATTCCTCTTTCAGTTCCATGGAATAGCCATCTTTTGAAAACCTGTCATTAATCCGGATAAAACGGGATACCTGCGTTTTATCCAGTCCGTATTCTTTCATGGCAAATTCATTGACGTTCGAATAGCCTGAACCCGCTAAAATACCCGTATCCTGTGCCACTTTTAACAGGTAGCCGATTCTCACGAATTTTTCTACTGCTCCCTGCAGTTCCGTGTCCAGATCGTGCTTATATGTCGCATAATCTGTATATGTGATTACGTTGTGATCCTGTGTCATGATTTCTTCCATCTATGCTTCCTTTCTATACTGCTGCTATGAGTGCTTTGTCCGGTTTCTTTTTCCTGGCTTCCAGCTGTTTTGTATAATCCGCTAATAACCTGTCAAAAAATTCCCGTTTCGGTTTCTTATCGTGTGCTCCGTACCACTGATATATTTTTGTGCCGCTGATCTCAATCGTGATGTACGGTGTGTTCGGTGTCTTTTCTTTTCTCAGGAACAAAATTGCTGTCGTTCCCTTGTTGTGTTTTGAAAGATAATTGTCCCCACCGACGCAGTGGTGCAGCTTTCTTCCTTCCAAGATGATCTCCCCAGCGTCCTTTGCCGGCCGGATAATGTATCCCTCCGCTGCTGCCTGATATTTTTTACAAAGACTCTCGTATCTTTTTGCAATGTCCGGAAACTCTTTATTTTTCTTTTTAATATACAGTTCATCATGTCTCGCATTGCTTTCCCTTGTCATCTGGTCATGTACCAGTTCAAGATCCCGCGGATAAATGAATACGCTGTTTTTCATGTCATATCCCAGCATCTCCCTCATGCGAAGGTAATCATCATATTCCTGCACCACATGTTCTTTCCAGTTATACACTTGTGTATACTTTTCGCCATATTCCTGCTTGGCATATTTCTCTGTCCTGTTTATCAACTGCTGCAAAGTCATGTATTCTAACAGATGCTTTATTCTTTTTTTCATTTCCCGGTCAAGCATGTCCGCTATCCATTCTTCCTGCTCCGGTTTCCACACATAGCCTTCTTTTTCTTCAAACTGCAGTGTCTCCAGTAAACCCAAGTCTCCCGCCGCTTTTATCACCTTGTTTATATTTTCTTTTTTCTCCAACCGGAGTTGTCCCTGTAAGGTGTCTTTTTTTCTGTTTACAAGTCCGCTTCTTCCCTCTTTCCATATGAGATGTCTTACCAGCCTGTGCATTCCCATTTTGCAGTACATCTCGATTGCCGGATTGTTTGCATATGTCATAATGGCATCCGTCAGACTGACACCGTTAAATATCTGTCTTCCCCAGTTGCTCATCGCCATTTCTACCAATATCTGCTCCATAAAATACTTTAATTCGGATTGTTTAATCTCTTCTCTCCAACCGGGATATAAATCTCCATGTAAAGTCTCCAGATACGGGTATCCTGTTCTATCTGACATGATCCATTGGTATTCATCCTGTCTGTAAGTGTAAGAACGTACCATTTTCTCTACTTTTCCAAGCTGTAAAAAATACCGGCTGTCCTCTTCCAGCAACTCTTCCATTTTGGAAAACTGACTGTATTTCCTGTAATATGTAAAAATCCTGACAAACAGGTTGTTGTCTTTTGCTCTCTGGTATAAATAAAATCTCGCACTCTCTCTTACCGGCTCTGTGATCCTTTTCCACTGATAAGTTGATATATTCCCGCATTTTTTACATACTGCCCGCTCTCCTCTTCTTGGGATCTCATCATACAGTGTTCCATATTCCGGCTCTTTTGGTGTGTAGATTTCGTATTTCCCGCCGCATTTCCCACAGGCGCATTCTGCAAAATTGCCTTTTCTTTTGTAATAAATTTCCGGGGCTTTAAATTTCTCCCCGCACCATTTTTTAAAATTCTCCGGAAGCTCCGGCGTTAGTTCTTCCAGCTGTCTTATTCTTTCTTCCTCGTTTTTCTTAGCCATTGCCGTATCACTTCGCCTCCGTGTAATAACTTTTTATGATCTTCTTTGCTTCTCCCATTCCTGGGATTCCAAGTGTTACACGGCTGGCATTTACTTTTGCAGCTTTCAGAATATCTTTATCCACTGGAATCTGATTGTTAAAGGACCATTCCAACAGTTTCCCGATGCACCCTTTGATACTTTTCCCTTTTTTTCTTACTGCAACCGCCATTTCTTCATTTTCCATGCACTGGGATTCGATATAATCCACCCAGTCGATCATGATCTGCTTCGGTTTTAATTCCTTGCATTCCACATCAATTTTTCCAAGTGCTGCCGCAAGCGGTGTCGTCAGTGTGTCTGTATACCCGTCCCAGTAATCCTTTGCTTCCTCCTTATCGATTCCGTTCTCCTCTGCCAGTTCCAGGAGACTTTCCATATCTCCTTCTGTTTTCAGTCCCTCCGCTGTAAGGTTTAATTCTTCCGCGCTGTCAAATTCTCCAAATCTCTCAAACATTCCTTATTTCTCCCTTCGCTCCATTTCCTCTATCAGTTCCTTCGTATATGCATTTGGCTGTTTCAGATAAAAGCTGCACAAATGCCCCTGCTTTCCTTTGATCAGTTCCAGCCACTTGTCCTTATTTTTGACCGGCTGTCCTCTGGTTGTGATCCATCCGCTCTTAACCCAGCGCGTCACATCTTCCCTTCCTGCAAATCCGTTGTACAGGTATTCACTGTCTGTATAAATCGACAGCTCGCATTTCTCTCTCATACGAGTAAATGCTCGTATCAGAGCCTCCATCTCTGCCCGGTTTGCGTTCATGGACTTGACCGGCTCAATGTGCTTTCTGATCTCCGGCAGACTTTTCCCCGGCGGGTAATATTCCAGGCAATAGCCGACGTAGCCGTCGCGCTCCCATCTGCCCTTTATGGACGTAACGGTGTATATACTGACTGCCCGCATAGGTCCTCACACTCCCTTCTTATCTCCCCGGCATCCCGTTCTAACCGGATCTCTGTATAGTAGTAATACGACATGCCGGTGTACGGATTCACTCCGTGCCGGATGCTGTCCCGGTCTATGTAGTAACCCGGTCGTGGCTCTGGACCATTCTCGACCAACTTCCGAACCGTCCGACGCTTATACTTGTGTGTCTCCTTTTCTGGCATCTCTAAATTTCTTGAACAGTCATATTTAATAAAAATCTTTGTTTCTTCCTCTTCCCCGAACAATGTCAACTGACCTGTGATTTCTTCTGTGGGTTCTTTTACGATATAATTTGCCAGGTCTTTAAAATAATCTTTTTCATATACCGGTTCGTAATTTACCCGACCATCTGTCAGTTTGTTCCACACCTCAGATACGATCTCTGCTGTTCCTGGTGTCCCATCCAATCTGTTCATCAGGACATGGAAATGGATTCCTCCTCTTTCCCCTACCTCTATCCTGTATACAAACTTTAATACCTGTCCTCTCTTTTTATATTTTTTTCTCACTGCATCAAAAAAGGATTTACGAACTCCTTTTATCTCTTTCACTGGCATTCTTGTCCCTTTTGGAAATTTCATTGTCAGCCACAGATCACCCGGTTTAAAGTTACAGCGGATCTTCCTCAATATTTTCTTTTCCCTGTTGTATTGATTTTGTTTCTTTACCTGCTCTGGGGTAGCCTTCTTCTTCTTGGCTCTCTTCTCCCCCTTTGCACCGCACTGTCCCGCAAACCCAATCTCATGTTCTATAAATGGTCCGTACTTATATTCATTTTCCCTGTATGCCATGCCTCTGCTCCGTATCTGCTAAGTTTAATATATTGAGATTGTTAAATAAGCCGGGGCTTTTCCCGGTTTTCTCTTGCTTTTTCAGCATGTGCATGGTACACTATACCTGTCATAAGTATGGTGTGCATTACACCTACCGGAGCATTGAAACCCAGCATTTCAATGCTCTTTTTTTATTACATTTTCGAACGTACGTACTGTATGTGAAAACCCGTGGAAAATGCACCAGTCAAGAGCTTTTATATACTGTGCTTCATCTATTAAGCCAATTACCGGATTATTCTTATCACGTACTCCAAAAAGCTCCGCTCTGACTTCTTCTCCCATATCCAGGCACATCACAACCATGGATGCCTGATCTGCACATAAAACTGCCTGCAGGTACTCTTTTCTCATCATATGATCTTTAAATATTTCCGTCTGGTCATACAGCTTTTTTCTTATCTGGTCCTCGTTCAACATTTACCCTTGCCTCCGAAAATGCTTTCTCAATCCTGCCCCAGCCGATCCGCTCCATGATCAACTCTGCTTCCTGTTTCATCTCAATAAAGTTTAGGACTGTATATATCTGTTCTGCCGCCATGGCAGCCTGTCCGTATTTTCCTGAAACAAATGCCGCCTCAAAACTTTGTGCACAATTTGCCACCCACTCTTCCAGTTCTTCCGGCGTTTTCATCATCGTCCTCCACAATGTCGTAATAAAATTTCAGCTCCGCCTCTTTCGCCAGCATCATAGAAGTTGCGAGTCCTTTATTTTCCCATCGTGTTTTTGTGTCGGAAATCTGCCGGTTGAACTCTGAACGCTTCATCTGCGGTTTTTTTATCGCTTCCCCCAGCTTCTCTTCCAGACTGTCTGCTATCTCCTGCATCCACTCATACCCGCAGTCCATCCCGATTGTTAAATCACGAAGCATAAAAGTCTCTTCTTTTGTCAAATCTAATGTGATCATCTTTCTCTCCTCATTTCTTTGAAAAATAATGTGCTCCGGTCTTTCTCCATGGTGTCCCATAATCAGACCACTGACCTTCCCGGAAATAATAAATTCCCGGATATCCTCTCTGTTCTACTTCCATCCTCACCGCCTGGTATGTCTCCTCTGACGGTTCCCGGATACCTGCCATCCCTCCATCCCAATATGATGTAAATTGATCCTTCTGGGATATCACGCCTGAGATCGTGTCCGGCCACTGTCCGGATATATCCTCTGCCCTGTTTAAAATCACGTCTGCAACCAGGCGTTTTCCCTGCAATCCCTGATTCCCGGCTTCCGCCTCGACGCAGATTGCCAGCAATTCCAAGCTGTCCCAATATTCTTCCTCTTCTATATCCACGGGATCTGGTTGTACCGGTACAACTGGTGTGATCTGATCAAATACACCGGAGACAGGCTGACCGGATACCGGCGCCGGTCGTAATATATAAATTACTGCATACATGATGATTGCGATTACCATCACATAAAATGGTTTCTTATTCTTTTTCATTTTTCATCATCCCTCCTTTACTCCGGCGCATCCTTAAATTCAAACGTTATAACCACGCCTGCTAAATCTGCCAGGCTGTACAGATCTTTCAGCCGCATCCCCTCTGGATGCTGGATGCGATCTTCGACCGTCCGCTGTGGGATTCCACTCCTTTTACTCACTTCTTTTGTTGACAGATTTTTTGTTCTGAATCCGCCTGTCAGCATACCTGCGATGTAATCACAGCGCTTTTTCAACTTGTTTTCGCACAATTTACTGCTCATTATTCTTCACTTCCTTTCATATTTCCTTGTATTTCCCGCTCCTTATTTTTATAATTGTCATATCAACAAATTAAGGAGGTTTTCTTATGTCTTTGCATCAGTACCATGTTGATTTTTCACAGCTCTCACCCAGTAAAAAAGAATCACTCAGTGAGCGTGTTGATAATGCCGCTTTTACCGGCATTCAATGGGAGCAGGGTTTTCAGTCCGGTGTTTTCTTTGTGGAAGAAAACCAAGACCTCAATTATTTAAAGATTCCTGCATGCTGTCATCTGCGTCGCATTTTATAGTGTTGTTTACTGCTGCACGAGCTGTCTCTTTGCTGTATCAATCTTGTCCCTGGTGATCAGTACATCCGCTACGTTCTGAATCATGAGTAGATCAATAGGTTTTAACTGGTCAATTTTCTTAATAAGCTCTTTTTTCTTCTCTTCCATATGCTTTTCTCCTTCCTGCCGGGCATTCGCCCGGATTGCTTTTCCCTTCTTCTGTATAGATTCTTTTTCTCTTGCATTTCGAACCCGGATTTTCTATAATTGTCTTATCAGTTCGAACACGCTGAAATAATTATCTGTAAGGTGGTTATAATGTCTTTTTTTACTAAGGAAAACATCACTTTTATCCTCGCTGTAATCGGCTCTGTCGGAAGTATCTGTGAATTTTTCTATCACTTTATTGCTTCTCGAAAGCATCTTGATTTTGAAATTCTTGACTTTCGTACAACTTATTCTCCACTCCAACTTTTCATTTACGCTCAAAATCGATCCCAGACTTCTATCACTGTCTCCTGTGTTTCAATTCTTCACGAAGGTCATGAATACTATTGCGAAATGATTCCTAAAAAAATCCGGAGTGTCGCCGAATCCTGCATTTATACGCCCGAATTTCCTCTTAACCTGGCACCACTTATGGGATATCAGTACTTCCTGGAATTTGTAGGTTTTCCAGAAAAATCTTTAGCTCCCTGTAGCACGATTGTTGTGTTAATTTATACCAATCGTGGGGTTGTAAGGAAATCTCTAACACTTCAAGACAAGGCTCATTATTGGCATACTCAGTGATTACGTTTACATTTCCGTCTTTTTTCAGCTTTCCACCAAAAATTTCTTGTTGTCTTAATGCGCGTAATTCCTGGTGTATCGCTATAAGCTCAAGGTAAATCTTTTTCAACATCATTCTCACCTCTCTCTATTTATGTGCTGTGTTGTTGTGCCCTATGCCTACATTATATTCCCCTTCGCCAATTTGTCAACACTTTTTTGTCCCCTTTGCCAACTTTTTTTATTGACTTAACATTTTTCAGGTGTTATTCTATATTTAGAAAATTAGATATGGAGGTGTGACATGGCGCAGGGAGAACGTATTAAGGAATTGCGAAAAGCACTTAATCTTACATTGGAAAAATTTGGTGAACGTCTTGGTGTTGGTAAAACAGCGATATCAAAGTTGGAAAAGGGAGAAAGGAACCTCACCGATCAGATGTGTAAATCAATCTGCCGGGAGTTTAATGTGAATGAGGCATGGCTCCGTGATGGTGAAGGCGAGATATTCCAGATTCCAGATGACGAGGACGCAGCCCTTGTTTCTGAGATTCTCGAACACACAGACAGGCGGTTTTATCAGGCTGTATTGAATATCGTTCGTACATATTCACAGCTTTCGCCAGAATCGCAGAGTGCTTTAGATGTTTTTGTTGACCAGCTGCTTGAGAACGCAAAAAACCGGAAGGATTAATTTTCCTTCCGGTTTTTATTTTTGTGTAGCTTTTTATATAAATTACAGTTATAATGAGTTCAAAAATATTATGCTTTGGAGGTTTAATGATGAATCAACTTGATTTTTTAAAAGAACATATCGTTCGTATTTTTAATGATCTCGCATCAGAATTTTCTCTTCCGCAAAACTCGTTCTGCATTACAGATAATTTTTCTCAGGCAGGAACACGCGCCGGAAAACTTATCTCTACCGAACTCGACATTGTAGAATATGCCTATCCACCGGACCGCCACAACTCCATTTCAAAAACTTCTCTTATTCTTTATATTAAGCCTAATCCTTCTTTTTTTGAACTACTGATCAGGCACGACCATTTTCAAAAACTTCCACAGCCGGCGACTGCACAAGTAAAAAATGTTTCTGATAAATTATATACACATCTCCTCTTTGCATTTGATGATGTGTCCATTTTAGAATATATTTCTGCTAACACCTGTTATTGCTTAAGTTCTTATTCATCTTCAAATACCTTCGGGTGCTGCTCGCGTTATAAAGAATGCTCTGACCAGAAACAATGCGTGCACGTTAATAAATTGTATGCATATGGCTGTCAGTATCGTAAAAATCTTGAATCTCAAAACATATTTTATTAATATTTTCATACAAAGGAGTATCGCCATGACAAAAAACCAAAGAATCAACAAAGGAAATAGTCTTCTCGTTTTTCCAACTTCATTTTCAATTATCGACATCGAAACCACCGGTTTATCGCCTCGTTATGATGAGATTATCGAGTTGTCCGCTATTAAAGTCATTGATGGTTCAGTAGTCGATAAATTCACATCTTTAGTTCAACCTGATTCGTCCGACGGTATATACATTGATTCCTTTATCACAGAGCTTACCGGCATTACAAATGAAATGCTGGCTTCTGCTCCAAAGCTTTCTTCTGTACTGCCTGATTATCTTGATTTTATCGGCAATGATCTCTTGGTCGGTCATAATGTGAACTTTGACATTAATTTTATCTATGATAAAACCGAATCCTTACTTTCCAGGACATTCTCTAATGATTTTGTTGACACCATGAGGATCTCCCGCCGATTGCATCCTGAGTTCCAGCATCATCGTTTATCTGATCTGTGTGAGAGATATGACATTGATTATTCCGATGCGCACCGTTCTTTATCTGACTGTGTTTTAACTATGAAATGTCTTTCTTTTTTATTTGATGACGCAAAGCAGCTCTATGGTTCTGCTGAAAAATTCATACAACATGCATCCTCAAAATCAAAATCTGTCCGTGCTTCCGATATCATCACCACATCAGACTCTTTCATGCCTGATAGTCCTTTGCGCGATAAAGTAATTGTATTTACCGGTACACTCGATACCTTAACCCGCAAAGAAGCCATGCAAATCGTTGCAAATCATGGCGGAATAAATGCTGACAATGTAACACAGAAAACAAACTATCTCGTTCTCGGCAATAACGACTATTGTTCAACTATTAAAGACGGTAAAAGCAGAAAACAGAAAAGGGCTGAACAGTTAAAATTATCCGGTCTTGACATTGAAATTATACCCGAAAGTGTTTTTCTTGATATGCTAGACGAGGAATGATGTGCAAAACCCGGAAGGATCGATATTCTTTCCGGGTTTTTTGTTTTTTCTATATTTTTTTATTGATTATTGGTAACCAATATGTTATTATAATCTCAGATAAAGGAGGTAGACATGGAAATTCAATACGAAAAAGCTGCTGTCAAATACCTTAAAGGTTTACAAAAACCTCAACGTGATCTAATTCTCGACGCCATTGAGAAATTAACTCACAAGCCTGCCGAAGGCGATATTAAAAAAATGAGTGGTTACAAAGATGGTCGCTATCGACTACGCGTTGGAAAATATCGAATCATTTACAAGTATCTGACAAATAATGAAATTGAAGTGCTCTGCATCATGGATGTTGGAAGCCGTGGGGATATTTATAAGTAATATCCCCACTTCAAAGAAAGGAGTCCTTATGACTAATACTATTGCACAAACTGTATCAATGTTAGAAATGCTTCCTACGCAGGAACAGGACTTTGCATATGAATTTGTAAAACGTCTTGTTCTCGCATGGGATCCGGATTACACAAAACTCACTCCAGAGGAACGTTCTCGTCTGGAAGCCGCCGAGCATGGTGAATATATAAATGGAAAGGATATTGACTGGGATGCCGAGTGAAAAAAGAAGTGCCAATATGATCATCGCGAAGGCTGGCGGTAATGCCAGTCAGAACGCTTATAACTGTAAAGTTTCCATTCCGAAAACATGGGCTGATAAACTCGGTGTGTCTGTAAACGATAAATCTCTTTCTTTAGAATTTGATGGTCGTTCTATTGTTATCAAAAAAGCTTAAAACACCGGAGGGTACTGCTGCCCTCCGGTGTTCCACTTCTTCATATTTTTATTTTAAAATGTTTTCTCATGATCGTTAATATCTGCTTTAGGAATTTCTCATCCGACTGATCCATCCTGTCTATATATTCCTTCAACTGTATTTTCATAATTTCAAGCATACTGCTGCCCCTCCTCAATGGCATTTCTTCATCCGTAAGTGTAGTTTTCAACAGCGCGCTTTGTTCTTATGTTTGTATTATATTTATTATGCTTGTCATTTGCAAGGTTTGTCTCAATATTGAGACAGATTTTTTATATGATCTCTTGAGTACTTCGATTCGTACAGATCTTCCAGTGGTACCTTAAGCTCTCTTGCAAATTCTTCCAGATCATCTAGCGTCGGGCTCTTTTGTCCTCTTAAAATCCGGTATGTAGTCGCCCTGGAAAATGGTACACGCTCGATCAGTTCCCTTGCCTTGATATCTTTTTGTTCCATGATTTCCTGAATTTTTATCTTTGCCATAGGCAAATTATAAAATGATACGTTTGTGGAGAATACTGGAAATTTATGGTAAATCCGGTTGCACCGGTGCAACTTTGTGTTCAGTTGGTGACAAAATGTCACCAACTGGGATATTTTCCTGTTTCTTTTTCATTTGATTTATGTATAATGTAATTAAATTCTACAAAACAAAAGCCGCATCACAATAAAGTGATACGGCAATGTAACTGCTCTGAATGAACAATTCTCTCAACATATACATTGTATCATTCAGGGCAGTCGTGTGCAAGTGAAATACTACTCACTGGCTGTTATTTTTATACTTAATTTTAGGAGGATGATACAATGGCTACTGCAAAAAAATTACCTTCCGGATCCTGGAGGTGTCTGGTGTTTAGTCACTATGAATATGTTACCGGCAAAGACGGAAATGTAAAAAAGAAACGGGTTTATGAATCATTTACATGTGACGATCCAAGCCCAGCCGGCAAAAGAAGATGTGAAGCTATGGCAGCAGAGTATGCCGATAAAAAAGAGCAGAGTAATCTTTCAAGTTATAAATTGACCTTCCGGGAAGCTGTGGATGCATATATCGTTGAGCGTTCTCAAATTCTATCTCCGGCATCAATCAGGAAATACAGAAGTATGCAAAAAGAATTTTCCATGCTCGATGATTACAAAATAAGGGATATTAGCAAAAAAATTGTTCAGCAATATATAAATTCTATCTCTGGATCACTGTCTCCAAAAACCGTAAGGGACCGGCATGGTCTTATTACAGCGGTTTTAAAACGATACAACCCGGATATTATTTTGAATACTACTCTTCCAAAAAAGAAACGCATTGAGAGAAGCATTCCATCAGAAAGCGACATCAAGGCTTTAATAAGTGCAGCCAGTGGAACAGAAATGGAAGTCCCTATATACTTGGGCGCGTTCGGTATGATGCGTCGCGGAGAAATATCAGCATTAAAAAAGTCAGACTTTAAAAATAATGTTATCCATGTAAGTAAAACGATGGTTCTGTCGCCTGATAATAAATGGATTGTGAAAGCACCGAAATCTTATGCAGGTGATCGTTTTGTTCCTGTTCCACAGTTTGTTGTTGATGCATTCATGGCATTACCGAACGATGGTGTAAATATGACTCCAAACATTATCACGTCTCGTTTTGAACATGTACTGAATAGTGCGGGCATTGATCATTTTCGTTTCCACGATTTAAGACACTATTCTGCCAGTATACAACATGCTCTTGGAATACCTGATGCTTATATTATGCAGGCTGGTGGATGGGGAGACGATAGGGTGTTGAAGGACGTTTACAGGCATACTTTTGAGGAATCAGAAAAGAAAATGGGGAATATAGCGATTAATTATTTTGATAGTATGCAACACGAAATGCAACACGGCACAAAAAAAACACCGTAAATTCGGTGTTTTAAGAACAGGGGATGAGAGAATCGAACTCCCACCAAAGGTTTTGGAGACCCCTATCATACCATTTGACCAATCCCCTATCAAAACCAACTTGTAAAATTTCTTTTACTGTTGCAATTATACATATAAAAGCAACGATTGTCAAGCTTATTGTGCATTTTTATTATAAAGAATTTTACAAAGAAAGAGCGGAGATGGAGGGATTTGAACCCTCGCACCGGTTGCCCGGCCTACCGCATTTCGAGTGCGGACCCTTCAGCCACTTGGGTACATCTCCATATTAAGATTAAAAACAGTTCTAAAGTGTAACCGGAACTGTTTTTTATTATATAAGGAATCTACGGAAAGGTCAATTCTTTTTTTATTGACGAAATGGTTTTGCTGTAATAAGATAGTAATAAAATGCGGTTGTGTACACTCTGGATTGCTATTGTCCGGGGACAATAAGCAGCTGCGAGGAAAGCAGATAGGTGACGATCATGACAGAAAAAAAGAAAATAATTCTGGAGGCTGTGGAGAAGCTGACAGATACTTACCGTAAAGAAGAACTCTTTCTGGGAAAGGACAGAGAACGTCTTCCGAATAAGAAAGAGATCATTAACTTTATTAAAGATATGAGATCCATTATTTTTCCCGGATATTTCAGTGTGGATTCCAGTGCCAGTGTGTTCCCGGAGCATTATGTGGCATACCGCCTGAATGATCTGTATGA
>ERZ650918.238-NODE-238-length-64147-cov-6.637178_pt1 | contig 64147 bp, 40 predicted proteins | sample MGYA00514758_ERZ650918 | MGnify/ENA metagenome assembly ERZ650918 | reverse complement strand
AGAAGAATTGTGGAAGTCGTGAGACTTCCCTTTTTTTCATCTTAACGTTTACTATACTTCATTATAGGAATGCAAAAACACTGTTTCTAGTGTTTCGGTTAAAAATTTTGCAGGAGGATGATGCAGGATAAGTAAACCTAAAAAGCCTTCTTCGTGAGAAGAGGCTTTTTTATTTTTTCATTTTTCATTTTTTTGAATAATTGGTTAAAAACAAAAGAGTAACTCGGCGACGAGTTACTCTTTTGTTTTTAACGATTCTATCTGTTCGAATAGATTTACTCTAATACGATAGGTTTGTATTTCGGAACTAATGCCTTCATGATAACCCAACCCAACAGATAAGCTACTGCACATACGCAGAAGATAACGAAATATCCGGCTGGTTTGCCTTCGAATCCCATGAATGTCATGGCTGGGTGTACGAATTGTGCTCCTTGTTCGAGTAATTCTTTTGTCATTTCCACCTCTTTGCCGTCGATCATCGTTGTTCCGGAAGCATATACGAACAAGTTACCTGCCACTTTCTGAAGAATCATAGAGCCTACGCCTCCTGCCATACCACCTATACCGGTGATACTTGCAATAGCTGTTCTTGGGAACATATCGCCTACGGTAGAGAATATATTGGCCGACCAGGATTGATGAGCAGCTCCACCAATACCGATTAAGATAACCGGGAACCATGGAGAAACAGTACCTAACGGTTGTGCTAATAGTACAACCAGCGGGAAGAAGGCGAAGATTAGCATCGCTTTCATACGGGCTGCATACGGATTCATACCTGTTCTGTTGATGAAGATAGTAGGTAATTTACCACCATAGATAGATAACATAGTCACTGCATAAAGCGTAAAGATCAACGCCATACCCAGTGGGTCGGAGGTTTTGATACCGAATTGTGTATTCAGATAAGACGGAGTCCAGAAAAGGAAGAACCACCATACGCCGTCAGTCATGAACTTACCGAAGACAAAGGCCCATGTTTGTTTGTAGCTGAAACATTGCCAGAACTTCATTCTCTTTTCATCTTTTTCGTCTGTCATTGGAGCACTGCCTGCTTCGCGATTATCTTGCTCGATGTAGTCAAGCTCTGCCTGATTGACATGTTTGCTTTTCGATGGGGCATCATACATAAACACCCAGAATCCCATCCAGATAAAGCCAAGTCCACCAATTACGATAAATGCCATTTCCCAACCGAACATTTTTGCCAGAATAGGAATGGTAAGAGGAGCGATCAATGCTCCGATAGATGCACCAGCATTAAAGATAGAAGTAGCATAAGCACGGTCTTTTTTAGGGAAGTACTCTGCGGTTACTTTAATAGCGGCAGGGAAGTTACCGGCTTCTCCTAAAGCAAGGATACAGCGGGCAGCGAGGAAGCAGTACATACTGACCGTAGCAATAGTCACTACCACATCTCCTGTGGCACCTGCCAGTTCTGCTGCACTATGAAGTCCAACTTGTGCTTCTGTGACAATACCACAAACGGCATGAAGACAAGCACCTGCCGACCAGACACCGATAGCCCATAAAAATCCTTTTTTAGTTCCCATCCAGTCGACAAAACGACCGGCAAACAGCATACATATAGCGTATACAATGGAGAAAACAGAAGTAATAGTACCGTAGTGAGATTCGTCCCAGTGGAATTCCGGTTTGATAAATTCATCCCACGTCAATGAGAGAACCTGACGGTCGAGATAGTTAACTGTAGTAGCAAAAAATAGCATAGCACAGATGGTCCATCTGTAGTTTGTCATCTTTTCGCCTGTTTTTTGAAATGCATTCATGATAATGGATTTAAATAGATTTTGTTTCGTTGACAAAGGTCGGTATTTCGACTGAATTTTATTTGTAAAAATTGGTCAAAATCATGTATTATTCGTTGCATTATATATGCTATTTGTTTCAAAGGATATAAAAATGTCTCATAGCATTATCATTTGCAACGTTGGGGGTAATACAGAAAGAAGATAAACGAGTTTGTGAATCAAGAGCAAATGAGTCTAATCTTTTAGACGCAGATGACGCGGATAATGCGGATTCTTATTTTTGATCCGTGCTATCCGCGTTATCTGCGTCTGAAAAATTATATGTCATACAGGAATACGCAACGGTTAGCGCATTTCTGTATATTTGATCTTGTCCATGTCTCCGTAGTCGAGGTTTTCACCTGCCATACCCCAGATAAACATGTAGTTGCTTGTTCCGGCAGCAGCGTGGATAGACCATTCCGGTGACATGATAGCTTGTTCGTTCTGCATCCATACGACGCGTTCTTCTTGAGGTTCGCCCATGAAGTGGCAAATAGCATTTCCTGCCGGTACATTGAAGTAGAAGTATGCTTCTACACGACGAGAGTGAGTGTGTGCCGGCATGGTGTTCCATACGCTACCCGGTTTCAGTTCAGTCAATCCCATCTGCAATTGGCAAGGACCTTCCTCAAGTACGTTGTTAACAATCAACTGGTTGATAACACGGTCGTTGCTTTCTTCCAGCTTTCCGGCAGCAAATGAGTTTGCTTTCAGAGAACCTTTACGTCCGTCGATAGTAATCAATTGAGTCTTGTATTCCTTGTGGGCAGTAGCCGAGTTGATGTAGAATTTGGCAGGATTGCTGGAATCTTTGCTCTTGAAAGTCACTTTCTGCTTGCCTCTACCTACGTACAGGGCATCTTTGAATTTCAGCGTATATTCTTTACCGTCTACGGTTACGATACCTTCGCCACCAATGTTGATGACACCCAGTTCGCGGCGTTCGAGGAAGAATTTAGATTTCAGCGGGTCGATTGTTTCAAGTACCAATTCTTTTGTTGCAGGTACTGCGCCACCGAAGATCAGACGGTCGTACATAGAATAAGTAACGTTGATTTCGTTTGGAACCATTACTTTTTCCATCAGGAAGCTACTGCGCAAGCGGTTAGTATCATACGTTTTCACGTCTTGCGGGCTGCAAGCCACTTGCATCTTGTAATTCACCTGGGCGGAGGCAGACATTGCTGCGATACCCAACATCATTGCAATTGCTAATTTTTTCATCTTTCGAGTTTTTTATTGAGTTATATATTATATACCACTTATTATTATCAGTTAAAGGCTTTTCGACTTATTCCTTATTACTGTTCAATGCGTTCTTTGCGTCGTTTCTAGTCATGCGGATACGGTTGTAGATAGCCATTCCGAGTGCCAGTGCCACGAGGATGGCAGGGCCGATAATCTTCAGACTGTAAGTAAGGTGGAAGATACCCCAGCAGAAGAGACTGGAAGCAAAGTCAAGCGCGCCGCCTTCAAAACCGGCGGGGATGTTTACTGTCGGGTCGCCTGTTGCTTCGTATACATCTTTAGCAGCCAGTGTAAAGAAGCCTGCCAGTCCTGTTACGAAATACAGACCTACAATCAATGCCACCAGGCCGATAATAAATGATTTCACTACGTTACCTTTTGTAATAGGCAGAATCATCGGGAACAGGTAGAACATACCTGCCAGAGAAGCCAGCGGTAAGAAACGGTTGCCCGGAAGGATAACAGCCAGGAAGATAGTGACAGGGATCAATAGCAGAGATACCACCAGGGTAGTCGGGTGACCGATAACCAGTGCAGGGCTCATACCGATGCTCAATCCGGTATTATTCTTATATTTCTTAGCGATCAGTTCGCGGGTAGCGTCAGAGATCGGTTTCAACCCTTCGATAAAGAGGCTGGTGATACGTGGAATCAATTCCATCACCGCACCCATCTTGATACCCAGTCCTAAAATGCCCGGAATATTATCCAATACTTCTTTCCAGCTGGCACAACCCAATGCGCCGATACCGCAACCGATTACGATACCCAAGAACAGCGGTTCACCCATCAATCCGAATTTCTTTTTCATACCTTCAGAATCAATATTCAGTTTGTCGAATCCCGGAATTTTATCCAATAGTTTATTGATTACAATAGCAAACGGAACGAAACTTTGGCAGAACGGTTGAGGAATAGAGATACCGTCCATTTTATCATAGAACTTCTGGAAAGCAGGAGCAGTCATATCAGCCATTACCAGCGTAATGATGTAGCAGATGATAGCAGCGAAGAATCCCCAATAGATATTGTCGGAAGCAAAGTACACGATAGCACCGATAAATGCGAAGTGCCAATAGTTCCAAAGGTCGATATTGACGGTACGGGTTGTTTTGGTAAGCAACATTAATAAGTTAACTCCCAAGCAAACAGGGATGATGAAAGCACCGACTGAAGTGTTGTAAGCTACCGCCGCAGCAGAAGGCCAACCCATGTCGAAAATTCCCAATTCCAATCCGTAGATTTCAACCATTTTACTTAATGCCGGACCCAGACTGCTGGTGAGCAATGCCGTCACTACTGATAAACCAACGAAACCGACACCAACCAACAAACCGCTCTTCAGCGCTTTGGGAAGTTTAATACCGATACATACTCCTAAAATCGTGAAAATGATTGGCATCATTACTGCCGCTCCAAGACCGATAATGTACTTAAATACTTCTTCCATTCTGTTCTATTTTTTCTCTGTTTTAATGATAAATTACCTGTGTTTCCCCAGAGGGTATTAGTTGTAAACCGTGCCAAAAGTAAGACCTTTTTTGCTTTCTTCCAAAACGAAACTCTTAATTTATGAGATATTGCATCAAAAATGGACATTTTTGACGTTTGCGTGCACAAAATTAGTCGTTTCCGTGCACGAAAAACAAAAAATGCACCTACTTGACTAAAAAATCCCACTGGCTTTGGAGGAAAAACACTACTTTCGTAGCGTGAAAGACTTGTATGTTTAATCCTTAAAATAACAAACCATGAGACGAACCCTCTTTTCTAAATTTTTTATATTGGCTCTACTGGTCATAATCGCCCTTCCGGCATCCTCACAGCAGGTGGACAGCAAGCTCCCCTGGTCTATACGGATGACTGAATCGGAGATGATACGCTATCCTGAATCCTGGCAGCTCGATTTCCAGCCGAAGTTGAAGTGGGATTATTGCCACGGACTCGAATTGGGAGCCATGCTTGACGTTTATGACACGTATGGCGACAAGAAAATTCGCGATTATGCCATCGCGTACGCAGATACGATGGTACACGAAGATGGTTCGATTACCGCTTATAAATTAACCGATTACAGTCTCGACCGCATCAACTCGGGAAAGATTCTTTTCCGTATCTACGAACAGACGAAGAATCCTAAATATAAGAAAGCCCTTGATTTGCTTTACAGCCAGTTTGAAGGACAGCCCCGCAATGAGGACGGCGGTTTCTGGCACAAGAAGATTTATCCCCATCAGATGTGGCTGGACGGACTTTATATGGGTGCTCCTTTCTATGCGGAATATGCGTTCCGCAACAATCTTCCGCAGGACTATGCGGATGTTATCAATCAGTTTGTCACTTGTGCCCGTCATACATACGACCCCCAAAACGGTCTTTACCGTCATGCAGCCGACGTAAGCCGCACCGAACGCTGGGCAGACCCCGTGACCGGACAGTCCAAACACAGTTGGGGACGCGCTATGGGTTGGTATGCCATGGCTTTGGTAGACGCACTGGAATTTATCCCGAAGCATGAAGCCGGAAGAGATTCACTGCTCGCTATCCTGGATAATATTGCCGTTCAAGTGAAGAAACTGCAAGACCCGAAGACGGGCGGATGGTATCAGGTGCTCGACAAGAGTGGCGAAAAAGGTAATTATCTCGAATCATCCTGTTCCGCCATGTTTATTTATTCCTTATTCAAGGCAGTGCGCCTGGGATATATTGATAAATCGTATCTCGATGTGGCATTGAAAGGGTACAAAGGTTTCCTGGAGAATTTTATCGAAGTGGATAAAGACGGATTGGTTACCATCACCAAAGCCTGTGCCGTAGCCGGACTGGGTGGAAAGGTTTACCGTTCGGGTGATTATGATTATTATATCAATGAAACGATCCGTAATAATGACCCCAAAGCAGTAGGGCCTTTTATCATGGCGAGCTTGGAATACGAACGCTTACAAAAGTAATTTCTACCGATGAAAAGGACTATTTTTAAAGGAATGATGATGTTTCTCCTGTTGAGTGCAGCAGGAACATCGGTCTTTTCGCAACAACAGCAACGCAAAGACACGTTAGTCGTCACACGTGACGGGACAGGAGATTACCGCAATATTCAGGAAGCAGTGGAAGCTGTCCGCGCTTTTATGGACTACACGGTGACTATCTATATAAAGAACGGTACATACAAGGAAAAACTGGTGATTCCCTCTTGGGTGAAGAACGTACAGTTGGTAGGCGAAGATGCAGAAAAGACGATTATCACGTACGATGACCATGCCAATATCAACAAAATGGGAACATTCCGCACCTATACCGTCAAGGTGGAAGGCAATGACATCACTTTCAAAGACCTGACGATTGAGAACAATGCCGCTCCTTTGGGACAGGCAGTAGCCCTTCACACCGAAGGCGACCGCCTGATGTTTGTAAACTGCCGCTTCCTCGGCAATCAGGATACTATCTATACAGGTGCGGAAGGCGCCCGCCTTTTATTCACCAACTGCTATATAGAAGGTACTACCGACTTTATTTTCGGCCCTTCTACCGCACTTTTTGAATATTGCGAACTACACAGCAAACGTGATTCGTACATCACTGCCGCTTCAACTCCTCAAAATGAAGAATTCGGCTATGTCTTTAAGAACTGCAAACTGACTGCTGCTCCGGGAGTGAAAAAGGTATATTTAGGTCGTCCCTGGCGTCCTTACGCTGCTACGGTGTTCATTAACTGTGAGTTTGGCAACCATATCCGCCCTGAAGGATGGCATAACTGGAAGAATCCAGAGAATGAAAAGACAGCTCGTTATGCCGAATTTGGAAATACAGGTGACGGCGCAGAGACTTTCGGGCGTGTCACATGGGGGAAACAGCTCACAAAAAAGGAAGCATTGAGGTACACACCGGAGAATATCTTTAAGGAAAGTAGCAACTGGTATCCTTATAAGTAGAAACATTAGCGCTTTTGACAGGTTCTACGGTACGAAATAGTAGTTTCCTGCCTTGAACCATCAGTATCGTTACTTGGAACTTTTGTTTCTATTGCTTGAAACTGTTGTTTCCATTACTTGAAACCGGAGTTTCATAGGCTTGAAACTAAAGTTTCTATTGCTTGAAACTAGAGTTTCATCAGTAGGAAACTAAAGTTTCAGACGCTTGAAACTAATAGTTTCCCTGCTTGAAACACTTTGTTTCAAGGCTCGAAACACTTTGTTTCAAGGCATTGAACACTTTCTTCTGTTAAGGATAAGCAAACTTGGAAACGGGAGAAATGTTACTTCCGGTAGCGTTTGAGAATGAAAAAATAAAGAAATGAAGAAATAAAGAAGGTCGGGAAGCGGTGATAGGTGATAGGTTGGGTGATAGGTTGAAAAACAACCTATCACCGCTTGAAACTTCGATGAATAGGGCGTTTGAAGGATGCCGGTGATAGGTGAAAGAGAAAAATGATTTTTTATTATAGGGAGTAGTATAGAGAAAATGAAAGAAAATAGAAGTAAATTAGTACTGTTGTTGGCGGTTGCTTTTATCTTTTGCTCTGCATTTCGTGCGGACAAACCTGCCGTAACTATCTTTATGATAGGGGATTCGACTATGGCCAACGAGAAATTGGATGGTGGAAATCCTGAACGTGGTTGGGGAATGGTACTTCCCGGATTTTTCTCCGAAGACATAAAGATAGATAACCATGCCGCCAACGGACGCAGTTCCAAAAGCTTTATTTCCGAAGGACGTTGGGCAAAAGTCATCTCCAAAGTGAAGAAAGGCGACTATGTCTTTATCCAGTTCGGACACAACGATGAAAAGGCGGATTCCACCCGCCACACCGAGCCGGGAACCACTTTCGACGACAATCTCCGCCGCTATGTAAACGAAACCCGCGCCAAAGGCGGCATCCCTGTATTGTTCAATTCCATCGTTCGTCGTAATTTCGTTCAACCGCAAGATGTTTCCATCGCTAAAGATGTCCGCCGGACACCGGGGGAAACGAAACAACCCAAAGAAGGAACAGTCTTGTTCGATACTCATGGAGCTTATCTGGATTCTCCGCGCAATGTGGCAAAGGAGCTTGGAGTCGTATTTATTGATATGAATAAAATAACGCATGACCTGGTGGAAGGGCTCGGGCCGGTAGAATCAAAGAAACTCTTCATGTTCGTCGAACCCAATCAGGTTCCCGCTTTTCCGAAAGGCCGTGAAGACAATACCCACTTGAATGTCTACGGAGCACGAACCATCGCAGGCCTGGCTGTTGATGCTATCGGCAGGGAAATCCCCGAACTGGCAAAATATATCCGTCATTACGATTATGTAGTGGCGCAAGACGGTAGCGGTGATTTCTTCACCGTACAGGAAGCAATCAATGCCGTTCCCGACTTCCGTAAAAATATCCGTACCACGATTCTTGTCCGCAAAGGCACTTACAAAGAAAAGATAATCATCCCTGAAAGTAAGATTAATATCTCCTTGATTGGAGAAGACGGTGCAGTGCTGACTCATGATGATTTCGCCAGTAAGAAAAATGTATTCGGCGAAAACATGGGAACTTCCGGTTCATCCAGTTGCTATATCTACGCTCCGGACTTCTATGCGGAGAATATCACATTCGAGAACTCGTCCGGATCCGTAGGACAAGCCGTCGCCTGCTTCGTTTCTGCCGACCGTGCATTCTTCAAGAACTGCCGCTTCTTAGGTTTTCAAGACACCCTGTACACTTACAGCAAACAGAGTCGCCAATATTACGAAGGCTGCTACATCGAAGGAACCGTCGATTTTATCTTCGGCTGGTCTACCGCTGTCTTCAACCGTTGCCATATCCATAGCAAGCGTGACGGCTATGTGACCGCCCCTTCTACCGACAAAGGAAAAAAATACGGCTATGTCTTTTACGACTGCAAGCTCACCGCTGAACCGGAAGCCACGAAAGTATATCTGTCCCGTCCCTGGCGTCCATATGCGCAAGCCGTATTTATCCGTTGCGAACTGGGCAGACATATTCTTCCCGAAGGATGGAACAACTGGGGGAAAAAGGAAAACGAGAAAACTGCCTTTTACGCCGAATACGAAAGCCGTGGCGAAGGAGCCAATCCCAAAGCGCGTGCCGCTTTCTCCCGTCAGTTGAAGAATCTGAAAGGATATGAGATGAAAACAGTTCTGGCAGGGGATGATGGTTGGAATCCGGTAGAAGAGGGGAATAAGTTGTTGGATGTAAGACGTTGACTGATTAGCTCAAACTATTATCCGATACATTATAATTAGTTGCAAGTTTTTTATTATCTTTGTTTCTATAAAACATTCTTTGAAAAGAAAGGAGAAATGACGGATGAAAAGAAATGAGATTGTAGATATGATACGCAACATCCTTCGGCAGGTAGCTCCCAATGCCCAAACCATACTTTATGGTTCGGAAGCTCGTGGGGATGCACGTCCGGATAGTGATATTGATTTGCTTATTTTGGTGGATGAGCCACAGCTTACTCCCGAACGTGAGCAGGAAATTATTCGTCCTCTGTATGAATTGGAAGTAAAATCGGGGGGTGTTATCAGCCCTATGATTATGTTGCGTAGGTTATGGGAAAATCGTCCTTTTCAGACACCTTTTTCTCTGAATGTAATGAACGAGGGGATTATATTATGAAACAGGAATTATCGCTCGAACATCGCATTGCCTTGGCACAAGAGTAAGTACGCTTAATACAAAACTTCTCATATCTATTTCCATATTTCTACTCTGTATTATTCTTGTATTAAAAAAATATGTCTATCTTTGTCGCACGCTTTCTGCCCATCAGCGAGATGGAATAGGCAGAGAGCGGTTTTTATTTCTAAACGGAGTAAAGACGTATTATCTCTCGAATCCTGAAAATAGCCAATTTTATAGCAGAGAGATGATACGACAGATACTCCACGTGAGCGGATGTATATCAACATATTCGTAAGAGATGTGTTATATATAAACGATTGGCGTGGGTGTCTGTTGTTATCATTATCTTGCGAAGGGTGTAGCTAGCCTAGGATTCGGATATATGATACAACAGCATTCATGCCTTTCTTATATCCGGTCGGTCTTTCGTTTCCCGTGGAATGACCCTACCACCATAGCCCGCCGATTGGGAATCTGAAAGCATGAATGCTTCTTCTATCATTCAATATACTGTTATTTACTCCTTATTGTTAAACACTTAAAAACAAACACTATGTCAGAAATGATTAGTTTGGAAGCGGCTGCCCAAAAGTATGGAGTTAAGAAAGAAACCATTCGTCTGTGGGTAGAATTGGAGAAATTTGAAGGAACTCGTAAAAGAGAGGACGAAGTTTGGGTAAATGGTAAGATACTTGAAGAATACTTGGTCTGGCGAAAGACATGTCGGATTTCGGTAGATTATCTGGATGATTTGGAAATGTTTTGTTATAATCAGACTACAATGAACGATATGTATCGTGAAGCCATAAAAGTGCAGAAGATGAAAATAGACCATCTACAAAGGAAAATAACCGAATTAGAGAAGCTCTCGGAAGTGCTTGACATGGAATTGGAGCGGGTTCATGAAATCGAAAGAGCCGTTATATCAAGCTTGGACGAATCTTTGGCTTCCCGAATAACCAATTGGGTGGTACAGTTATGGAGAAGACGTTTTCCAAAGCCGTTGTGAAGTAGGCAATCCTAAGCTGTGTACCGCTTTTTCTCATCAGTTGATGAATCCTAAAGGGTGTTTTTTCTATAAGAAATATTATTAATATCCAAGAATTGGATTTTTGCCACCGTTGTTAGCTATTATTCTTTTAGCAACACGGTTTATTCTCTGTATTCTGGCTTCTATTGCCTTTTTCTCTTTGAGTGTGAGTTTGCCGGATATACATTTACAGAGGTTATCACGAAACTTTTCAACTTCGTGGACAGTCATTTTGGGATTAGGTACAGTATGTATCATGACTATATTAATTTAAAATATCGCAAAGGTACTTTTTTCCCTTTTCTGTGAGATGGTATTTCTGTTTAGGGTGCTTAGGCTGGTGAGGATACAATGGCTCTACCCACCCTGCATCAATGGAAGGGTTCAAATAATTATTCAAAAAGTTTTCCCTGTCCTTCAATTGCGTCATTCCCATCATTTCCTTTACCGAATATAGATTTTTACCAATCAATCTAATAAGCGATTCCACTTGTCGGGTACTTGTCGGGTGCTTGTCGGGTACTTGTCGGGTACTTGTCGGGTCAGACTTGGCGAACCGGAACACAAGTACTACAAAACCACCGCCTAACTTGTATTCGGGTTCGGGTAATCCGGCTTTTTTGCATTCTTCTGTCATCAGGCTGATACCTCGCCCCCAATTTTCTAGCAACTTACGCTTGTAGAGGACATTGGCGATTAGCGGATTTTGAGGTTCGGAACAATGTTCGGACTTCATCTTTTCCATATCCCAATCACGCGGAAATGTGCCGGGGTTTTCTATTTCCACACGGTCATCGTAGATGGCAATGCCTACCGAACCACCAACAGTACGGTAAATTCTGTGACATAAGCTATTGACTACCCCTTCGCGTATTGCTTTATAAGGTATGGTCAGATGTTCCTCTCGTTCCAGCTCTTCTGTTATGCCGGATAATGAAAGATGCTTGAAAATAAAGGCCATAGCCGCATCCAATAGCGTAAACAGATTACCCTGTATGCGCTGATTGTCTATAAAGACCATTTTGTCCGTACCTCTGAAACGGGCCAACCTCAAAAGGCACTGGGGGTATTCCACCATTTCCCGGTTGGCAAATAGTACGGCTGCCGCATGGTTTAATATGCCATTCTTTAACAATCCGAATTTTTCAAGAATGACAGGTATGTTATTACCGGTATTTTCAGGTAGGCGGCCATATTCTATACCCAACCTTACCGTTTTCAGTACTTCGTTCTCGTCTATGTCCTGCAATGTGAAGTCTGGATTCCCGAATACTTCCCAACGATGTTTTGCTCCATCGCGTAGCATTAGTAATTCATTATATACCGATTGCGGCATAGTAGTGGTTACACTTTCCACCCGGTAATACGGACGTCCTTTATAGCAAAACGGGCGATTCAACCTTGACTCTTCAACATGAAGAACTACTACCTTTTTATTGTTATCGGGAATGGATATATATGATACTTGTACAATTGCCGTTGGTTCCAGTCTGTTGATTGCATCTGCAATACTTCTTTTGGTCGTATCTGCCACTTCCTGTCCAATTATTTTGCCTTTATCAGTAATACCGAATAAGACCGTTCCGCCTTCTGCGTTGAGGAAAGCACAAAGTGTTTCCATACCACGCTCCAGTTGTCCAGTAGTTTCTTTAAATTCCACCTGCTCATTTTCGGTTTGGGCTATCCGCTCCTTTATATCTTCAAGGTTATTTATTTCCATTGCGCATATTAATTAATTTCCAAAGATACTCATTTTCCGTAATATAGCATGAGATACTCATACAGAAACTTTTATTAAAGCTGTAGAGAGAATAAGTACGCTGGTACAATTTTTAGTTCCCTCTCTTTTGGTTTGGATTTTCGGGACTAATATAATATGTTCGGTTTGGATTTTATAAAGTTTATGCGTAGATTCGATTTGATTTTTCTATCTTTACGCCACAGAACCGCGTAAATATGATGAAGAAAACCTTAATTTCAGTGATTCTATTGCTGGCTGTCGTGCTCACGACATATGCGCAGCAACATTGTTTTTTTACCCATTATTCTACTGAAGACGGATTATCACAAAATACGGTGATGAACATCTTGCAGGATCATAAAGATAACCTTTGGTTTGCCACCTGGGATGGAATCAACCGTTTCAACGGATACACGTTCAAGACATACAAGGCACGTCAGGGGAATTACATCAGTCTGACAAACAACCGTGTAGACCGTATGTATGAAGACCGTTACGGTTTCCTCTGGCTGTTGACCTATGATAACCGTGTACATCGTTTCGACCCGAAAACGGAGACTTTTGAACAAGTGCCTGCCGCGGGAGAAGAGGGGAGTGCATTCAATGTACATACTGTCGAAGTGATGCCGGACGGAACAGTGTGGTTGCTGACTGAAAATGACGGAGCGATCCGTATCCTTACCCATCCGGACGAGAACAATCGTCTGACATGGGATATTTATTCCAGTAAAACGGAATTATTCCCTTCCTTGCATGTTTTCAAAGTTCATCAGGATAATGCAGGCAACGACTGGCTGCTGACAGACAACGGACTCGGCATGATTCGTCCCGGAGAAAAAGAGCCTGTTTCTTATTTTACGGAGACTAAGGGAAAGTTCGGCGGCATGAACCAGTCTTTCTATGCCGTACAGGAGCATGATGAAGATATCTGTTTCGCTTCGGATCATGGCCGTATCTGGTCGTATCAGAAAGGAAGCGGAGAATTTACGTTGCTCGAACTTCCGACAAAAGGACGAATCACTTCCATTCATATGGTTTCACCGGATATGTCGGTCATTACTACGGATTCGGACGGTTTCTTTACCTATAATCTGAGAACGAAGGCATCGGTACATTATTCATTCCTGACATGCAGGGAGTTGCCTGCGAAGCCGATTCTTTCCGCTTATGTAGACCGTTCCTCGGAAGTGTGGTTCGAGCAGGAAGAACCGGGCGTGGTGGCTCATTTCAATCCTGCCACCGGAGTGGTGACACGCGAGCGGATTCTTATCGAATATAGCAATCCCGAACGTTCGCGTCCGGCCTTCCATATCCATGAAGATGTGAACGGCTATCTCTGGGTACATCCGTATGGGGGCGGATTCTCTTATTTTGACCCTCAGAAGAAGCGGCTGGTTCCTTTTTATAACGGGTTGGGCAGCCGTGACTGGCGTTTCTCCAATAAGATTCACTCGGCTTTCTCCGACAAACAGGGAAATCTGTGGATGTGTACCCATTCCAAAGGCTTGGAAAAGGTGACTTATCGCAATGTACCTTTTTCGATGATGACTCCCGTGCCGCAGGAATATGAATCGCTTCATAATGAAATACGTGCCCTCTGTGAAGATAATCTGGGCAATCTGTGGGTAGGCGTGAAGGACGGCCTGCTCCGTTTGTATGATGCTGACAGAACGTATAAGGGGTATCTGACGGAAAGTGGCGTTGTCTCTACTACCGGTACTCCGATGACGGGGACAGCCTATTTTGTCATTCAGGATTCGAAAGGGATTATCTGGATTGCTACCAAAGGAGACGGACTTGTCCGTGCCGAATCAACCTCTTCTTCGGGAATGTCGTACAAGCTCACCCGCTATCTTCATCATGAGGATGATATGTATAGTTTGAGCGATAACAATGTGTATTGTGTGTACGAAGACCATAACGGACGGATTTGGGCGGCTACCTTTGGCAGCGGTATCAATTATCTCACGGAGAATGAGGACGGAAAGGTCATGTTTATCAATCACCGTAACAATCTGAAAGGGTATCCTATCGACCCCTGCTACAAGGCCCGTTTTATCACTTCCGACAATAACGGTCGCCTGTGGGTGGGGACGACTACGGGAGCCGTAGCCTTTGACGAGAATTTCAAGAAGCCGGAAGATGTGCAGTTCTACCATTTCTCCCGTATGCCGAACGATACGCAAAGCCTGAGTAACAATGATGTGCACTGGATTATCCCCACAAAGAATAAGGAGCTTTATCTGGCTACTTTTGGTGGCGGGCTCAACAAACTGGTATCTATCAGTGAGGACGGCCACGGGACGTTCAAGTCTTACTCGGTGCAGGACGGGCTTCCTTCGGACGTGCTGCTTTCTATCCGTGAGGATAATAAGCAGAATTTGTGGATGAGTACCGAGAATGGAATCTGTAAGTTCGTTCCGTCCGGTGAACGGTTTGAGAGTTATGATGAGCGTAGCATTACTTTTCCGGTGCGGTTTAGTGAGGCGGCTTCCGCGTTGACGGCGAAAGGCAGCATGCTTTTCGGGGCAAGTGGCGGAGTCTTTATATTCAATCCTGATTCTATTCGCAAGAGCAGTTATGTTCCGCCTGTCGTATTCTCCAAATTGATGGTAACCAATGAAGAGATTGTGCCCGGTGATAAATCGTTGTTGCGGGTGGATATAGATGATACGGAGCAATTGGTGCTTTCGCACGAAGAGAATATTTTTTCAGTCCAGTTTGCGGCACTCGATTATACGAATCCGCAGAATGTGCAATACGCTTATATTCTGGACGGATTTGAAAAACAGTGGACGTTTGCTGACAAGCAACGTAACGTGACATATACGAATCTCCCGAAAGGGGAGTACGTGCTTCGTGTACGTTCTACAAACAGCGACGGTGTGTGGGTGGATAACGAGCGTACGCTGAATATTGTCATCCTTCCCTCTTTCTGGGAGACTCCGGTAGCGTATGTGCTCTATGTGCTGTTTATCCTGATTATCATTCTTGTGGCGGTTTATATCCTGTTCACCATTTACCGGTTGAAGCATGAAGTGTCCGTCGAACAGCAGATTTCGGATATAAAGCTGCGTTTCTTTACCAATATTTCCCACGAACTCCGCACGCCGCTTACGCTGATAGCGGGGCCTGTGGAACAAGTCCTGAAGAATGACAAATTGCCGGCGGATGCCCGTGAGCAGTTGGTGGTGGTAGAACGGAACACCAACCGTATGCTTCGTCTTGTCAATCAGATTTTGGACTTCCGCAAGATTCAGAACAAGAAGATGAAGATGCAGGTGCAGCGTGTGGATGTAGTGCCTTTTGTACGCAAGGTGATGGATAACTTCGAAGCCGTTGCCGAGGAGCACCGGATTGATTTCCTGTTTGAGACGGAGAAGCAGCACCTTTACCTTTGGGTGGACGTGGATAAACTGGAAAAGATTGTGTTCAACCTGCTTTCCAATGCTTTCAAATATACGCCGAACGGGAAGATGATTACGATTTTCATCCGTGAGGACGAGAATACCGTTTCTATCGGCGTGCAGGATCAGGGCATCGGTATTGCCGAGAATAAGAAGAAATCGCTGTTTGTCCGTTTTGAGAATCTGGTGGATAAGAATCTTTTCAATCAGGCTAGTACGGGCATCGGGCTTTCGCTGGTGAAGGAGCTTGTGGAGATGCACAAGGCTACCATTTCCGTCGATAGCCGTCTGGGAGAAGGAAGTTGCTTCAAGGTTGATTTCCTGAAAGGGAAAGAGCATTATGACGAAGAAGTGGAATTTATCCTTGAGGATGCGGAAGTTCCGGCGAGGATGGGGCAGGTGGTGGATATAGCCAATGCGTCGCTCCAGTCTGAAACTTTGGTGGCAGCAGACGGTAGGGGAGTTGAGGAATCGCCTTCGGAGAAAGAAACGTCGGCGGAAGATAACTCCAAAGAGCTGATGTTGTTGGTTGAAGATAATCAGGAATTGCGTGAGTTCCTGCGCAGCATATTTACTCCGATGTACAGGGTGGTGGAAGCTGCCGATGGAATGGAAGGTTGGAGCAAGGCGTTGAAGTATTTGCCGGATATTATTATCAGTGATGTGATGATGCCCGAAAAAGACGGTATCGAGATGACGCGGGAACTGCGTGCGGATATGACGACCAGCCATATACCTATTATCCTGCTTACCGCCAAGACTACTATCGAAAGTAAATTGGAAGGACTGGAGTACGGTGCGGATGATTATATCACGAAGCCTTTCAGCGCTACGTATCTGCAAGCCCGTGTAGAAAACCTGTTGATGCAGCGCAAGAAGTTGCAGAACTTCTATCGGGACAGTCTGATGCATATCAATATGTCTGCTGTCCCCGAAAATTTGCCTGTATCGGCAGAGGTTGTATCAGGGGAAGCAAACTCAGTTGAATTGAGTCAGGGAGCGCAAACTCAGCCTCAACCTACTGTTCCCGATATGTCTCCCAACGACCGTAAGTTTATGGATAAACTGGTGGAACTGATGGAACAGAATATGGATAATGGTGACTTGGTAGTAGATGATTTGGTACGTGAACTGGCTGTCAGCCGTTCGGTATTCTTCAAGAAACTGAAAACACTTACCGGACTGGCGCCTATCGAGTTTATCAAGGAAATCCGTATTAAGCGTGCCACCCAACTAATTGAAACCGGAGAGTTTAATATGACGCAGATTTCATATATGGTCGGAATCAACGACCCGCGTTATTTCAGCAAATGCTTCAAGGCGCAGGTGGGTATGACGCCGACAGAATATAAGGAGAAAGTGGGCAGGTAATTGCATAATAATTATGTTATAAATCAAAAGAGGGACGGACTTTGTAAAAGTCTTGTCCCTCTTTGGTAGTATCTTTTTGTTTATTCTATTTTTTAGGATATAAGTGATTCACCAAGCTATTCATATACATTTCCAAATTCGTATATTCCGGACTCAAAGTGTATTTTGCTCCGTCTGAAGGATCGTTAGGATTCAGATTATGTTTCTTTTCCCATTCGTCGGGGATACCGTCACCGTCTGAATCAGTCAAAGCCGGTTCTGATTTGTATTCAGGCCATCCGCCTACATCGGACGGCTGGTCGATCATTCCGTTCGTACTTCCGTGCGAACCTTCATAGGTATAAGTTCCTTTGCGTGTCTCTTCTACGATACGTTGGTCTACGGCATCACGGCGATAGGAAGCGCCTGCAAACTGGAGAACATCCTTATAGGCTTTCTTTGCCGGTTGCAGGGAAGTGTGTTCGGCTATATCAAATGCTTTCCCGGATAATACTTCCTTTTCGGTTGCGAAGTCCTTTTTGATGACCAAGCCGTAAGAGTTGTCCCTGTTTACTTTGTAAAGGGCTTCTCTTTGCTTGTCCGTCAATTTCGGGCAAGTCGGATCCATGTAATTGCCATTGAAGTAGAATACGCCGTGAACACCTGCTTCATTGTTATTCTTGCCGTCGTCGGCATAAGCGGTGAACAGGCGTTTGAAAGAGCCTTTCGTTGCACTGAAAGGGCCGGGCTTGTAGTAGTTGTTGATAAAGTTGTAAAATCCCCCTTCGCCGGCATATGCTCCGTCGCTCCCGTAGTTGTATATCACGTTATTGAACAGTTCCACCTTCTCATTTTCCGGTTTTCCGGTGTAGCGGCTTCCGCAAAGGCGGGGAGTACGGTTGGTATGATGGGCGAGCAGGTTATGATGGAAACTGGCAGGTTGTCCGCCCCAAATGCCACCGTAGCCGTGCGCTCCTTTCTCATGGATGGAGTTGGCGAGACTTTCGCTGATAAGGCACCATTGGAGAGTGAAGTTGCTGTTATCGTAGAAAGTGGCGCATTCGTCCGTACACCAACTCATGGAACAATGGTCAATGATGATGTTCTTGTGAGCTTTTGTTCCGTTCATGGCATCGTCACCTTTCTGCTTGATGTCTACTCCCATTCGTGAACGGATGAAGCGGACAATCACATTGTCTGCCTGAATGGAGAATGTGTAATTTTTCAGGCAGATACCGTCTCCGGGAGCAGTTTGTCCCGCGATGGTTACATCACCGTTATTCAGTTTCAGTGCCTTTTGCAGTTCGATGATGCCGCTGACGGCAAAGACAATGGTACGGGGGCCTTTCTTGCTGACTGCCCAGCGGAAAGTTCCTTCGGAACCGTCGTCGGCCAATGAGGTAACTGTGTAGACTGCGCCACCGGCTCCGCCGGTGGTGTACTTTCCGGCTCCGTCGGCACCGGGGAAAGCTGCTACTTTGCTACGGTCAGGAGTAGGGTGCTCGTTGTTCTGGCTATTTATAATCTGAGGAGATAGAAATAGGGTAATAAATAAGACCTTGAAGATATTCGTACTCATTTTGTTATTAATTAGTTATTGGTTGCCGGATACAATGCGTTGACTAAACTATTAAGATATACTTCTAAATTTGTATACTTTTCATGAAGATCGCATCGGTTACCATCTTTTTTATCATTATAATTCAAACCATTCTTCTTTTCCCATTCATCAGGTATTCCGTCACCGTCGGTATCTTGTTGTGATGAACGGATTTCTACATATTCATTCCATCCTTCTGTATCGGCAGGAGTGTCTATCAGACCATACATTCCGCCATTGGACCCTTTATACGTGTAGTTGCCTTCTTTCACTTCTTTTACAATTCGTGCGTCTATCTTGTCCGGAATGTTAGAAGCACCGGCATATTTTAAAACGGCCTGATAAGCTTCGTTAGCAGGTTGGACAAAAGAATAATCCGCTAAAATATTAAAACGGGAAGAAACTAGCAACTTTTCGGCCGGAACTTTATATGCGTTATCTTTTACATAGAAAGCTGTAGGGGAAGTATTATCATTGTTGGCATTCTCAATTTCTTTTAGCTGGCTGGTTGATAAATCATTTCGGGAAGAATCATATATATTTCCGTTCAAGTAAAATCTTCCGTAAGTTCCTGCTTTTTGATTATTTGTCCCATCGTCTACATAAGCAGTGAAAATGCGGCAATGTACTTTTTCTGCAGCGTTTACAGGACCGGGTTTGTAGTAGTTGTTGATGATATTGTATGAGCCGCCTTGTGCTCCATAAGCTCCTTCGTTTGTCCAATTGTAGATGACATTATTACATACATCTACTTTTTCCATATCTTCACGGTTGGAATAACGGCTTCCACAAAGTCGTGGAGTGCGGTTACTGTGATGGGCTATCAGATTGTGATGGAAAGTAGCCGGACTACCACCCCATATTCCTCCATAGCCGTGTGCTCCTTTCTCATGAATGGAGTTGGTAAGACTTTCGCTGATGATACACCATTGGAGAGTGAAATTGGTATTTCCATAAAATGATGCACATTCGTCGGTACTCCAACTCATGGAACAATGATCTATAATGATGTTTTGCTTGCCCGGATAGCTTGACTGGAATCCGTTCATTGCGTCATCTCCTTTTTGTTGGATGTCTGCCCCCATCCGTGAACGAATAAAACGGATAATAACATTGTTTGCAGAAATATTAAGTGTATAGTTCTTCAGGCAGATTCCTGTACCGGGTGCGGTTTGTCCGGCAATAGTGATGTTGTCGTTTTTAATAGATAATTTCTTTTTTAGTGGAATGACTCCACCTACAGCAAATACAATCGTTCTTGTTCCGCTTTTTTCTATCGCCCAGCGTAGTGTTCCTTCCGAGCCGTCATCTGTGAGCTTGGTAACTGTGTATACAGTACCACCTGCGCCGCCGGTTGTGTATTTACCTGCTCCTTCGGCTCCCGGGAAAGCAGGAGTATATTGTCGGTCAGGGAGCTGGTTTTCAGACTGGCTGCTGTCAGGTTCCTGTTCGGACGGAAGAGGAGATGCTATGGGATCAGTATTTGAACAAGCTGTAATAAGAAGACTTAAAATAATTGTTGGTAATATTTTGTTCATGGTATGATTATTATGAGAGTACTGTAAAATGAAAAGAGAATGTGGTAAATCTATAAACACATCCTCTTTTCATATTAATTGTTATTCAACCACATTACCACCTTCTGTGCATTGATCCATAATATCCTTGACCAAACTATTCATATACATTTCGAGGTTGGAATATTTGCCGTGTATATCTATAGTGCGCATATTACCGTCTAAAGCATAATTAGGATCCAGACCATGAGCGATTTCCCATTCATCAGGAATGCCATCCCCATCGGTGTCGGTAATGTTACGTTTGGTATCTACAGTCAATGCAGGGTAAGGATCATCTCCCCAAAATTGGCGTGGATCATTGATGTAGCCCGGCTTGTTGTCTGTAGGATTTCCATTGCTGTCAGTAGCCGATGTTTGGGTAGCTTCACCCTTATTGACATCATCTATAATCAGTTTGTCAACTGCATCACGATAGTTGCAGGCTCCTACATACGATAATACTTTAGTATAGGCTACTTCTGCGCTATGGGTGGTCACACCGTTAGATTTGGTAACGGGAGTTTCTTTTTTGATTTTATCCTTGTTGTTATCCCATGAAAAGTCGTTACTTTTGTCTGATTGTTGTTGAGCATAGACACCGTTTGTCCAGTTGTCTGTTGTAACGTCTTCATTACCGTTCATGAAATTACCGTCAATAAAGAATGTTCCCCATATTCCTTTGAAGGGTTCGAAATCCGCTCCGTTGTCATAGTCTTTAGCGTAGATACCTACTTTGGCAATGCGGTATTTAACTTTATCGGATGCTTTTGCCGTTGCAGGGCCTGGTTTGTAGTAGTTGTTTACAATATTTACGTTTTGTGCTTCACCACCATAGCATCCTTCACCTGCCCAATTGTAGAATACGTTGTTGCGGATATCTACTTTTTCATCTAATTTCAATGTAGTAGGACGAGGGCCAAGGCGTGGGACACGGCTTTCGCAATGGGCAATCATATTATGATGATAAGTAGCAAAACGACCACCCCAGTTTCCACCGAATCCATGTGTTTTCACTTTTTCGCCTTCTTGTTTACCGGGAACTACACGCAGGGCTTGTGAAGCTAAACACCATTGTACAGTAGAATTTACCATACCATATACGGATAAACATTCATCTGTGCACCAACTGGTAGAGCAGTGGTCGATAATGACATTTTCTTTGTCACTGCCTCCTAAACCGTCACAATCAATGTCGACATTTCCCGGACGAAAACGGATAAAGCGTATAATAACATTATTTGAGTTTATTATAAATGGATAACCTGCGATACAAATACCTCCCGGAGATGTTTGTCCGGCAATGGTTAAATAATCGTTTGTTGTCTTTAGTTCGCTATTTAGATGGATGGTGCCAGCTACATCGAAGACAATTGTTCTTTTGTCTTTCTGCGAAACAGCCCAGCGGAGTGTACCTTCCGTTCCGTCATCTGTCAATTTGGTTACGTGATAAACCGAACCGTCGCGTCCGCCTACTGTATTTTTTCCATGTCCTTCTGCACCAGGGAAAGCTAATAATTCACCGTAATCCAACTGGACAATAGTACCTTGTTCTACTTCATTAGGAAGTAGTGGTAATGTATCATTTGTCATTTTAGGATCTATGTCAGCACAAGATACCATTAAAAAAGTACCTATTGCCAGATTTCCGCAAATTGAAAATATACTATCTTTCATGTTTTCTTAGATTAATTTGTTTATTATTTATTCCAACGGGGATCACCGTATGCTTTGTATTTAGTGTCTTTCACTGTAAAGTCACCGTTTGAAGGTGCAGTGAATAGTTCTAATGATGAAAGTTCGATTTGTTCTCCTAACAGACTTTTCGTGTATGAGCAGTCTGTTGTATAATAAGAGTTGCTAATCTGCGGGGAGCCATTTGCTTTATAACCTGTTGTTGTATTAATTACATTTCCCATCAGTACATTAGAAACTGAGAGAGTGCAAGAAGTAGCGTCAATCGTAGCATTTTTATCGGTGAATCCATAGAATGTACATTGATTAATAGCAATCTCTCCTGGTACAGAGAATCTCATGAGACGGGCTCCTAAACCATTTATTGTAGATTTCTCAATTGTTATTTTGCTAAAATGACCTGTAGCTTCGCTTACATTGATTTCTACAACACCATAAGAACCAATTCTTTGAAGGATACAGTCGCTTATTGTAATGTTTCCGATTATGGAATTGGCTCCACTTTTTTGTAGACGAATTACACCACGGATGTCGTGGATATTGCATTTTTTGATAATCAAACTTTCTATTTCACGTTGTGAATCTCCGTTCAGAATATAGCCGTTATTAGTGTTTTCATAAGTGCAGTCCAAATTATAGAACTCAATTTTAGATATTTTGACTCCTGAATTCAGACCTATTCCTTCTACTTTCATTCTAGCGGGAGTCTCGCCTCTGCTGAATACCGTCAATGAAGTGATGTTCTCTGAAATTTTAGTGCTACTTTCTACCTCAATATCTCCTATGATTTCAAGTGCTACATCGCCGCTACCGTTGGTTATTGCATTTTCAAAATCAATTCCAGAATTGATTTGTACTGCATTTTCCGGAGCTTTATATTCTGTTTCAAAAGTTACATAACCGACAATTGCTCCATTTTTAATGGCGGAGAATGTATAGGTGGTGCTGCTGTTCAAATTTGAAGCAGTGAATGTAGTAGCCGAACCAGTCGGGAAAGCTTCTGCGCCATCTGCCGTCGGACTTTCACCCGGAATAAGCGTATATGCATCTGCGGCTTCTACCCATGAGAATGTAGCACTATTATGAGTGAGTTCATCTACTGTGACCTCAATCATTTCACCTTGTGCTGTTGTTACTTTAATAGTACCACGAATAATGTCGTTGTTCAGCAATTCAATGGTATATTCTGTAAGAGATGACAAACCTTCAAAAAGGAATGAACAAGCCTCTTTGTCAGCTTCTTCCAAAATAAAGGTTTCTTCGTATGGAGCAGAGGCACTGTTTGAGCTGATGTGTAATGCTGTTACGTTACACCCTTCCATCCAAGAGACACGAATAGATTCCTTGGTTATATCTCCTGCATCCTCAGTCGGTATTTCTAATAATTGCTCTTTTGTGGTTTTAACGGATTTTTCTGCGTAAACCCAATAGGATTCCTTATTTGAACCTATTGCTTTGATACGAGCATAGTAGTTCGTTTCCGGAAGTAATTCCTTAACCGTTAACGGACTTGATATTTTTTCTCCATCATTGCCGAAAATTTGACTTCCGGCAGCTTCCCCCAATGCTATGTCATTTGACAATGGTTCGGTACTGATTTCTAATACGTATCCTTGTGCGTCTTTTACGCCTTTCCACGTAATCTCGATTTGGGCAATCTCGTCATCGGCTGTCAGGCTGAAATCGCTTTGTGTCGGGCCGAACAGTCGGTTGGCTTCTATAACCTCCCAATCATTGCCATCAGTACATGATGTGGAGAGGAATATAGTCAGGAGTAAACAGGTTCCTGCGCTAATGATATATTTTAAGTTTTTCATATGTTCTTTCCTTTTTTAGTTATATCCATAGGAGTTTTTCAAAGTGCCGTTTGATGTAGATATGGTTCTTGAATAAAGCGGCAACAGATAACGATTCTTTACCGGTGTATTCAACCCGCTACTGATAGAGGGCAGATTAGTATCTTTTTGTTTGGTGTCTATTTTACCAAAACTGTCTTTGTTGGCTTCGTAAGCTTTTGTATCTGCCGGTGTTTCATACCAGGTAATCGAAGACTGGTCGATTTCTTTATAAGCCTTATCACTGTTTTTCTTATAATTGAAGTAAATCTTTTGCGGCCACTTGGTTCCTGTTCCATCATCATTTCCGATGTGGGCTTCATAAGTTGATTTAAATTCATCAATCTTGTCACTTAACAGGTTCCAACGAATCAAGTCGAATTTGCGGACTCCTTCACCTGCCAGTTCCCAGGCATTCTCTTGTACGATAGCTTCAAAGAAACCTTTATCAGCAATCAGTTGATTTAGTTTTGTTGCTGCTGCGTTCCGGTCGGTAAAGGCTCTTTGATGTACTTGCAGTAGAGCGTCATAAGCAGATAACGTACAATTCTTTCCGTCTAAATCAGTTCCGTATGCAGTCTGGATTTTATGTAACTCGTTGACTACTTCTGCATACATTAATAATACGTATGCATAACGCATCTTTACTACATTGATTCCGGAACTGATTTTAGCTTTTTCATCACCGGCCAGCACCGCTTCCAACCAAGTTGGGTTACCTGCCATCTTACGATAATCCCATTTTCCACAGTAGATACCGAAAGGGGCATTTCCTAACATTGCTTCTGTGTATGAACTTTTGTTCTCTAACTGATAAGTGGCACAAGTTAAGTCACGGCGTGTGTCGTCTCTGTCAAAAGAATAAAAATAGGGAGCTGTTAGTTTTAGAGTACCGGTAGAATTTCCTTTCTTGCCATAATCGGGAGTAGGACCATTTACGCGGAAACCTACAGTATATCCTAATTCCCCGCTTTTATTAATACCCATTGGAATCTCAAATAAATTTTCCGGTGTACTGGTTTGTAAATTTCCCACATTCATGTCCAGCCAATATTGCTCAGGAGTACTTGTCAATGCATGTTTTCCGCTATTGATAATAGTAGATAAATGCTTCTCTGCCAATTCGTACATCTTCTTTCTGGTTTCATCGTCACAACGTTGCGTAGGATAGTTGTCATCCGAATTTTTTGTAGCAGTAATATAACCCTCTTTAGCAGACTCACGGATAAACCAGCCGGCACGTGTTAATGCTATATTGGCTAACAGACCATGTGCATAACCGCGTGTGACATGTTCTGTTGTCTGTTCGCCGGCCCAAGGTAGGTCAGGAATAGATTCTTCCAGATCCGCAATCAAGTTTTCCATAATAACATCCCGATCCGTTTTTCCTAAATAAGCATTACTCAGGTCGGATTTGGAGATTTCTACTTTATAAGGTACGTCTCCAAACAAGCGGATCAAGTCTAGGTAAATCATTGCGCGTAATGTCTTGGCTTCTGCTCTGAAACGTAGCATGGTAGCTCTTGATTCATTTCCCTCTTCAATAAGGGAACTATTGTCCACTCCGTTTATTACTAGGTTGGCATCTTCTATTACTCCGTACATATTATTCCATACGGTTTCCAAATCTGCAAATCCGGGAGAAGCATTGTAATTGAACACACCACGTTGATGAGTTGTGTTTTGAGCATCGCTCCCCAGTCCGTCTATTAATTCGCAGTCGGTGTTTAGTCCGGCTTGAATAGGCATGAACTGAGAATAGGTTTTGTCTTGCGTCAGTCCGCCGTATACTTTATTCAACGTAAGTTCTGTGTAGTATTCGTTGTTGAATACCACTTTGTCGTTCATCTCAGAAGGAGATGACTGGTCAAGGAAATCGGAACATGCAGTCAAAGACAACAGTCCGGTAGCCAAAAATACAGATTTATATATATGTTTCATAAATTCGTTAATTTGATTTAGTTAGAAAGTTACGTTAATGCCACCAACAAATGTACGGCTCTTAGGATACGCTGCATAGTCGATACCGGGGTTCATTGCATTTTTCTTGCTCATGGTGTCTACTTCCGGATCAGAACCGCTGTAGTTTGTCCAACAATACAAGTTGTATCCTGTCAGATATATTCTGACATTTTGCAGGAAAGCTTTCTTCACCCATGTTTTGGGCAATGTATAACCTATTGTTATATTGTTGATTCGTAGGAAAGAAGCATCTTCTACTGCGTAATCATATATTTGTGCCTGTGTCATTGAAGCCGGGTTGTAGATTTGTGCGTTCCGGTTCAGCTCATTCAGACGTAATCCGGCAGTCATCATGTCACCATATGCTTCTTTCACGGCGGTGCTTTCTGCTGAAAGATTTAATCCGGTTGCAGGATCAATCCAGGAATAGCGATTGCCTAAAGCAAAATCATTATTCAGATTATACCCTTTCTTGCTTCCTGTCTGGAAAGACGACAAAAGCTTGGTACCGTTGAGAATCACATTTCCTACCGAATAGTTAAAGAAGAAATTGAAATCAAAGTTGCCGATATGACCGTCAAAACCGAATCCACCCATAACAGGGGCAATTGTGTTGCCTAAACGTTCTTTTACAGGTTGTCCGTCTTCGTCACATTTCAGCTTTAATCCACCGGGTTTATAAGAACCGCCTGTTACTGAAGCACTGTTGTCTTTCAGACCGTCGCGTAACACCCAGTTTCCGCCTTTCCATACTAAATCTCCGTTCGGGTTAGTTTTCGGGTCATACACTGTATAGAAACCATTGGCGCGATATCCCCAAATTTCACCTAAGCGTCCACCTTCTTCTACCCGGAAAACTTCATATTTGGAAATATTACTGCCTGCCCATTTGTAATCTTGCCACGGATTGTCAGTATTCAATTCATCGATACGGCTACGGTTGTAAGCGATGTTAAAGTTAAAGTTCAATCCAAATTTCTTTTGATCCACCAATACGGCATTGGCTGTAAATTCAATACCTTTATTCGATGTTTTGCCGAAATTTTGGTATTGATAGGAATAGCCGGTACTTGATGGTACTTCAGCCTGCATCAGCAAGTCTTTTGTCGTATTCCAATATACGTCTAAAGAGCCTGAAATGCGGTTGTTCCAAAAGCCGTAATCGATACCGAAATTACGGGTGACGGTTGTTTCCCATTTTAGATTAGGATTATAAAGCGTGGTGGTATGTTGCAACATGTTAGCCATTGATTCACCGAAGAAAGGAGCACGTGCAGAGTTGTCCGACATTGAGAAAGTAGTAGCCAATAATCCTGAGTTGATACGGTTATTACCGGCAGTACCGAAACTTAAACGGACTTTTAATGCGGAAAGCCAATCCTTGGCGTTTTCCATGAATGCTTCGTCAGACAGACGCCAAGCCAAAGCTGCGGAAGGGAACATTCCCCATTGGTTACCTTTGGCGAACTTGCTGGAACCATCGGCACGCATGGTAACCGTCAGCAAGTATTTGTCCATCATGGTGTAATTGACACGTCCGAAGAAAGAGAGCATGTTTTCTTTCGCACCGATGGTTGATTGTGTAGGCAATGAAGTACCTGCCCCCATATTCGCTTTCATATCGTCAAATCCCATTGATGTGGGGAAAGATACAGAGACATTTTCTATGGAATTTTTCCAGCTGCTGCTTACTTCATGTCCAATCAGGACATTCATGCGGTCACGACCACCGAAGAGTTTCTTGTTTTCGTAAGTTAATGTGTTGGCATTTCTCCAGTTTTTGGAAGTCTCTCTCAATAAGAAGGCTTGCGGACGTCCATTATATCCATACTTGGAGTTGGATACGGCATCTGTGCCCCAATATTGTTCTGTATCATCATATCTCCATCCATAACCGAATTCTGAACGGAATGTGAAGTTTTTGAAGGGTTTCCAATTTAAACCGATATTATAATTCTGGTTGAATGTCTTGCGGTTCTTTTCTGTAGCCAATAAGCGTTCTAGTGGTGTTGCGCTTGTTACCGAGTTATTCTCTTCATCTTCCAGATCGCCGTTGCTTAAAGCGTCGACCGGTCGGAAAGTTATTGCATTTGCAACAATTGAGTTAGCGGCATTGCTTTCGTTTGTATCTGCTCCACCGCTTAATCCTTCAATAGAAGAGTAGCTGAAACGTGCATTGAAATCAAGCGTCATCCATTGGTTCAACTCAGCATTGATTTTAGCATTTACATTATCTTTGTTGAAGCCGGAACCAAGCATGATACTTTTTTCTTCATTGTGAGCATAACTTACGCTATATTTAATCTGTTTGCTACCTCCGCTTACGTTTACATTATATTGTTGTTGGTTACCTGTACGTCCGAATATCTCGTCTTGTAAATCTTCTCCCGGGAAGGACTTCCAAAGATCCATATCTGCATAATTACCATAATTAGCAGTAGAACCAATTTCACGTTGATAAGCCACATAATCGTAAGGGCTTAAAACTTTAGTCATTTTAGCTACTTTTTTGAAACCAAAGGAAGCGTTAAAATCTACTTGTGTCTTACCTTCCTTACCACTTTTGGTAGTAACAATAATAACACCATTGGCACCGCGGGCACCGTAGATTGCAGTAGAAGATGCATCCTTCAGAACATCGATACTTTGAATTTCAGATGGAGCTATATCGCTAATGCTTGATACGGGAAATCCGTCCACGATATAAAGTGGGGAATTGTCTTGTGATAAAGAACCGCCACCACGTACGCGAATCTTGACGTCTGCATCAGGAGAACCTTCTGTCGTTGTGATATTGACACCAGCAAGTTTACCGGTCAGTGCTTCAGTTGCACTGGATACTGGTACCACTGCTAAATCTTTAGAATTTACTGATGCTACAGAACCTGTCAAGTCTCTTTTGTTAACTGTACCATAGCCGATAACAACTACTTCATCCAATGCTTGTGAGTCATCTTGCATAGTTACATTAACAGATTTTCTTCCTTGAATAGCAATTTCTTGTGTTTTCATACCAATATATGAAATCACAAGCGTCTTTTTTCCATCGACTTTGATAGAAAAGTTACCATCTAAGTCTGTAATCGTACCATTGGTCGTATTACCTTTTTCTACAACAGAGGCTCCTATAATAGGTTCTCCGTTGGTGTCTTTCACGTTACCTGTTACGGTAATCGTTTGCGCAGATACGCTGAGCGATATTGCCGAAAATAGTATTAGCAATAAGGAGCGCATGTTTTTCACTTTGTTAGACATACTTTGCATGTTTATAAATTAATGGTTGTTGTTTATTGTCTTTAATCTCTCTTAAGAGAGTTTATTCATCGCTACAAAAGTATGATAATATGAATGTAGCCATGTGCAATATTTGTTTTTCACCTCGTATTTTTTGTTTTTAGTTTGCTACAAGGTGTAGGAATTAGCTTTGGAAGGTAATATTTGTGTTATGAAGCGCGGCAAATATACGAATCCGGGGTTTATAAATTGACTTTTTCATCGGTTTTTATCCGGCATTCACCGGATTTTAAACCGTAAATCGACAGAAAAGCCTGTAGAAGCACAAAGAAATGGCGTATCTTTGAACCATCAATCAATTAAATATAAAGACGATGGAAGAGAAACAAACATTTTCACCTGCGGGCAGAGGCTTTTCCGGCAAGATTCTGATAGCTTCGCTTTTTATCATTTCCGGGGTTTTGTTGTTCGCCCGCAATATGGGATGGATTACTACTGAAGTATTCGATATGATCGTATCCTGGCATTCACTTCTTATTATAATAGGTGTCTATTCTATGATTCGGCGTCATTTCATCGGTGGAATCGTACTTTTTTTAATAGGTGTCTATTTTTTGATAGGCGGACTTTCATGGTTGCCGGAGAATTCACAGGCAATGGTATGGCCTTTCGCATTGATTATAGCAGGTATTCTGTTTTTCTTCAAACCCGGTAGGGACAAGAAGGCGAAATGGGCGCGCCGGCATGCAATGGAGCATCGGCAGAAATGGATGGAAATGCATCAGGGCAGACCAGGCATGAACTTTGGAAATGAACAACAGCAGCAGTCCGATTCGGTCGACGGCTTTTTACATTCGGAGAATGTTTGGGGGGCTGCACGCCACGTCGTCCTTGACGAACTATTTAAAGGAGCCGAAGTCCGTACTTCATTTGGCGGGACGACTATTGATTTGCGCCATACCCATATTGCGTCGGGAGAAACCTATATCGACGTGGATTGTAACTGGGGCGGAATCGAGATATATGCCCCTTCCGACTGGAAAATCGTATTTAAATGTAACGCCTTCTTTGGTGGGTGTGATGACAAGCGTTGGCCGAACGGGGATGTTAACCAGGACAGTGTATTAGTAATTCGGGGCAAGATCTCTTTCGGCGGTCTGGAAGTGAAAGGTTAGCCTATGAAAGCACATCCGATTATAGATTATCCTTTTCGCTGGATTCCGATGCTGGTGCTGGCGTTGGTTCTGGTTACCTGCCAGGTTGCCTTGGTGTGTGGATACACAGGAACCGGCTATATTCCCGCTTTGGTAGACGGAATAGCAACGATTGCTTGGTTGGCGGCTATTGCTTACCTGGCGTGGTTTGTCGTCGGACTTGTTTCGCTGTTCCAGACGGATGTCATTATGATACTGGTCGGAATCCTGCTTTGGCTCGCAGGTAGTTTTATGGTATGTGACATTATGGAGCGGATTGCAGGAGTATCTTATATCCCTTTCGCCCAAACGATACCTTTCCGGTTATTATTCGGACTACCGATTCTGATTGCGGTCACTCTTTGGTATCGCCTGATTGTAGCCAAAGAAGAAGCCTTGAACCGGGAATTCGAAAAGGAACTGATTGTGCATCAGGTGACCGAACAGCAAGCTGAACCGCCAGTCGAATTAATCGACCGCATTACAGTAAAAGACGGTTCACGTATTCATTTGGTCAAGTCCGATGAGTTAATCTACATACAAGCATGCGGGGATTATGTGATGTTGATAACCCCATCCGGTGAATATCTGAAAGAACAGACGATGAAGTATTTTGAAACACACCTGTCTCCGGATACATTCGTCCGCGTGCATCGTTCTACGATTGTCAATGTGACGCAAATATCACGGGTTGAATTATTCGGGAAAGAAACCTATCAGTTATTACTGAAAAACGGCGTGAAATTGCGGGTGAGCCTTTCCGGTTACCGGTTGTTGAAAGAACGGTTGGGATTATAAAGGATACAGGTGAATTAAGAAAAGTAACCCGATAACTTACCGTTCAAAACGGTGATTTTTGATGATGTGCCCTTTCTATGTTTTATGATAACATAGGAAGGGCACATCATTTTTACACTTCTGTGCGGATGAGGAGTATTATTTGCGCCAAGTCCGTTTTTTACTCCTTTTCTACTAAATCTTACTCTTTTGTTTCCATATGTTTTCTCAATTTTGCACTGTCGAAAGACCAATGTGTTAACTAATGATTATCTTTAAACTATATAAACTAATATTTATGAAACATCTATCAAGTCTATTTCTTCTGTTGTTTCTCTTTTGCTGCTCTTGTACACAGCAGATGGATGATGAATGGAAACAGGATGAACAACTTCCCAATGCGCCCGAGATGCATCCTGTCGGACTCTCTTTCAGCAGGGCGAGTCTTGAAACCTTTGCCGGGCAGGGAATTTCCGAAATCGGCATTTATGTATATCTGACAGACTCCATGGTTTATGGAAAGACCCTTCCTTTAGGTAACGGGAACTTGAAAGTAGACCTGCCTTTGGGAGAGAACCTGCAAACTTTCGTTGTGGCGAACGCTGCGCGTCTGGTAGATACGGACAGCCTTTCCAAGGTAGTGGTTTATCAGGACGTATTTGCTCAAAAACCGGTATATATTTCGGATGTCGTGGGATTTACTTCTGATAAGTCGGTCAGCTCGCTCAATATAGAGTTGAAGCGCTTGGTGGGACAGGCAGTGTTCCAACCTAAGGAGACGGAAGAAGAACTGAATGCAATCACCCGTTTTGACCGGTTGGATGTCACCTTTACGAATGTGGCAGTGGGGTATAAAGTGAAAAGTAAAGAATGTATAGTAGAAGATGTGACCTTCTCCACCAGTCTTTCTACCGGCTTTACCGCTTCGGTCTATTCGTTCCCGACAATAAACGGCAGTTCCAGGACATCAGTGGATGTGGTCTACCTGAAAGGGGGCGAAGAGGTGAACCGTATAATCAGCCCTCTTGATACAGGCATAGGCTTCGAACCTTCCAAACGTTCTACCGTACACATGAAGATTACGGATGAAAATTACCTGGACGAACCTTGGCCGTCAGTGCGTGCGGTTACATATAAAGAAAAAGGTGTGCCGGTTCAACCGTTTACATTAGAAGTTTCAGAATTTTAAAAACAGGAGTTTTATGAAAAGTATATTCTATTCACTGGCGGGACTGATACTCCTGTCGGGAACCATTGCCTGTTCTGAAGAAGAACGATATGCCACCTCGGTAGTAAAAGATATAGAGTTGTTCCTGAATGATGAACCGTGGTCGGTGAACACGGGCTCGTCCAACAAACCTCTGTTTATCTATGCGTCCGATGGTGAATATGTGGCTAATTATTCATCGCTTTACCGTTTCCAGTTGGCTGACGGAAGCTATAATATCATTTCTACCACGCAGTCCGATTCTATCCCTGCTCCGAAGAATCTGAATGATATTGTGATCAATCAAGATCCGGCAGGCAAAACCAAGTATGCCATTTCGGCACCGGTGACGTATAAGTCTCCCTTTAACGAACCGCTTAGCATACGTATGTATAGCCGTACAGGGGTGCTTCGCCTGAAATCCACCGACCGTAAATCCGATAAGAGCTATTCAAAATTACGTGCGGTAATATCTTCACCTGTCTCAGGCTTCAGGCTCTCGGATGCTACTTTCGTAAAAGCTCCGACAGAAGTGCAACGTGAGAAAGAGACTGCTACCGGTGGCGTGAACTACACTGACGACCTTGTATTATTTGAAACGCAGAGCGGAAATGAAAAAGTTTCCGTACGTATCGACTATCTGGACAAGAACAATACGGTGATACAATCTAAAGCTATTGACGGGGCATTCTCCATTTTGCCTGATGATACCGTACAAGTGGCGTTTGCGTTGAACAATGTAGACGAGCCGATAATACAGGACTACACTGTGAGCATTGCGTCGGAAGGATGGAATGAAGAAGACATCAACCCCGAAGCTCCGATGAGAATCCCCGACGGATACAGATACGTTAGTCCGGAAGAAAACCTTGAATCTATCTGTAAGTCGATGTTGGCAGATGCTTCGGTGAACGAGGTGAAACTCTTCCTGAAAGCCGGAGCGACCTATAAATTAGGTACACAGACCGAAATTCCGAAAGCTCTCTATATCATGGGACAGACACCGGGTGACAGCGAAGAACCGGCATATATGGAAATGGGTAACATGAGTATCAACTGCCCTGATGCCATTATTGAAGCTTTCCACTTCGAGAACCTGAAAATAAAAGTGACAACTTCCGACTTTTTCAAGTTTAAGAACCAGGCTTTCCATGTATCCACTATTTCATGGAAGAATTGTGAGATAAGCGACTTGGGACGTACAATGTGGTATCAAGAAGTGGATGCCCCCCAGAAGCAGGTGGTTGATAATATTGTGATTGAAAATTGTCGGTTCTTCGGCTTGAATTCTAGCAAGAGCGGTATGTTCGGTCTTTCTACCAAACAAGATGCACCGGTACACAACTTTGTGTTCAAAAACTCCACATTCCATGCCAACAACTTGACGAAAGCTCTGATAACCGGCTTGGGTTCTATGACAGGAGAACTCAACGTGACAATAGAGAACTGTACGTTCGTAAGTATGGCTCCTGTCGGAATGACCTTCTTTGATTTGAATCCGAAGAATACTTCTTCATTCAACCTGATTGTCCGCAACAATCTCTTTAGCGGTGTTTGTGAAGCCGGTCAGGGAACTTGGTTTACGACAAGGAACATCACCACCAAGACTTTCGCGAATAACTACCGCACCAACGGTTTTGTAGTAGCCAACTGGGGAGTCGATGCCGCTGAAATACCGGCAGAAACAGCCCTTCCGATGGAAACACTCTTCAAGAATGTGGCAGACAGAGATTTTACCATTACCGATACAAACTCTGAAGTATATACAAACGGAATCGGTGATTCGCACTGGATAAAGTAATCAATAGAGTATTAATAATATAAAGATACAAGACATGAGATATTTTCTATTTATACTGTTGGCAGGACTGTTCAGCGCATGTAGTGCGGATGACGATTCCAATGCAGCCGCAACTGCCGCCAAACTGGAAGTGTCGAAAAACGAGGTGAAGCTGAGCAATGTGAACGGCTCGTTCACCATCAACATAACGGCTACCTCTGAATGGACTGCCGAGGTGACCTCGACAGGTGGCTGGTTGAGTATATCCAAAAACTCGGGAGAGGGCAATGGTGACCTTCGCCTGTTCTTCACCGAGAATACGGACGGCCCCAAGCGTACAGGTACGGTCAAAGTTTCAATGACGGGCGCAGGCTCTACATTGGAACAGGAGATTAGCGTTGAGCAACTCGGTGCCGACCCCGATATTCTGTTTGATTGTTCATCAGACCCCTTGCCGTTCAGGGAAGGTACATTTGTCTGCAAAGTAGTGGCAAACGTGGAATGGGATGTGGATATAGCAGAAGAATACAACTGGATTAAGTTGAAAGAAACAACACCAAGAACCCGTAGCTTTGCTACTGATGAAGTAACATTCACCGTAGACGCCAATGCGAATCAGGAAGACAGGACAGCTATTCTGGCATTCAATTCCGTAGGCGGCTACACCTTGCAACGCATCTTGAAAGTGACACAGGACGGAGTAAGCGGTAAGGTAACCATAGAACAGGACGAGTATATCCTTCCTTATAAATTCCGTACATTGGTTATATCGGCTCCGCAGGGAGAAAATCCGGTAGATTACGATGCTTCCATATCCGAAACATGGATTACACAGGACAGGAGAAACTCTACTGCCGACGAGGTGGTACTGAATATCGAAGATAACAGTAACAGCCCGTTACCACGTACGGCGACAGTCAAGATATTGGATAAGACACTTACCATTTTCCAATACGGCAGACCCGATACAAGCATCGGTGATGACACTTCTGCTTCTATCCTTGCTTTTCCGGGCGCTGAGGGTGGCGGACGTTTTACTACCGGCGGCCGTGGCGGCGAAATCTATCATGTGACAACGCTGGCAGACTATAACAAAAATGAAACTCCTATCGAGGGAAGCTTACGTTACGGAATCGAAAAATCCAACCAACCGCGTACGATTGTCTTTGACGTATCCGGTATCATCGAACTGAAAAGAGGTCTGTATCTGAACGAGTATCCCAATCTGAGCATTATCGGACAGACAGCGCCGGGTGACGGTATCACCTTGAAGAACTATAACTTCACCTTCAATCTCTCTAAAGATCCGGCCATAGGTGCAGGTTCCAGTCTGAATGCCGTTGTTCGCTTCCTACGCTGTCGTCCGGGCGACCAGTTTGCCGATTATGGTGAAGACGCTATCGGCGGGCGTTACTTCAAAGATGCCATTATCGACCACGTTACGGCAGGATGGAGTGTGGACGAGACGCTGACTTTCTATGGTGTGCGGAACTTCACGGCACAATGGTGCATTGCTTCCGAAAGCATGAACCTGTCCAATCACGCCAAGGGCGCCCACGGTTACGGAGCCATGTTTAGCGGTGACAACGCATCGTTTCACCATATATTACTGGCACACCACGGTAGTCGGTGTCCGCGTATCTCCGACTTGTCCGCTCCCGGCACACAAGAATCTTACGACTTTACCGGATATTTCGATGTGCGAAACAACGTCTATTATAATTGGAGTGGAAGGGGACAAGGCAGTTACGGCGGAAAGTACGCGTCTTTCAACCTTACTAACTGCTACTACAAACCGGGGCCTGCCACCGGAACCAACAACCGCTCTTACCGGATTCTTTCGAGCGACCCTACCGCCAGAGCCTATATTAACGGCAACTATGTAGCGGGTAACTCTGATGCAACGACTGATAACTGGACAAAAGGTGTCTGGGAACAATTTGACTCTTCACTGGGTAATGTTCCTGATGCTGACAAGCAGGCCATGAAGATGGCGGACTATCAGCCTTACAGCAAAGTGACCAGTCATACAGCCGCGCAGGCTTATGACAAAGTACTTGAATACGCCGGAGCCTCTCTGCGCAGGGACTTGATAGACCAGCGTGTAGTCCGCGAAGTAAGGGAAGGTACCTATACCCATATCGGTTCCAAACCTGAAGAGGACGGCAAGGACAAACAGCCCGGAATCATTGATACCGTATCGGATACCGAAGGTTATATTTCCGTGAAATCATTGACACCTTGGCCTGATACGGACGGTGACGGTATTCCCGATATTTGGGAAGAGGCTTACGGCCTGAACCCCAACGACCCGAATGACGCATGGCAGATAAATTCCTCGGTCGACCCTAACGGACGCTATCCGAACATCGAAGTTTATTTCCACAACCTGGTACAGCACATCATCTACTATCAGAACCAGGGCGGTGTAGTAATGGAAAAGAAATAAACCTGTGGAGCAAATAAATCTATTTATAATAAAAGCATAGAATGATGAATAAAATAATCATAAACATATTTATCCTGCTGTGGGTAGCGGTGGGTGCTATGGCACAGACTGCTACCGTGACTGGTACGGTGACCGATGACATGGGGTCGGTGATTGGTGCCACAGTGACGGTGCAAGGCACTTCGATAGGTGCTACAACCGATTTGGACGGTAAATTTACATTAGCCGGTGTGCCCAATGTAGCCAAGGCTGTGCTGATAGTTCGCTATGTAGGTATGGAAGAGGTAAAAGAACCGTTGAAAGGACGTACCTCCAATATCCAAATCCACATGAAGGAAGCAATCGGCGTATTGGACGACGTGGTAGTAATCGGTTACGGAACCCAGAAACGAGGCAACCTTACCGGTTCTATCGCCAGTGTGTCCGGCAAGATATTGGAAAAGGTGCAGACCACTTCTGTCGGCGAAGCCATTGTCGGTAAATTGCCGGGTGTGCAGGTGACCACGGTAGACGGTTCTCCCGATGCCGAAATCAAAATCCTGGTACGTGGCGGAGGATCTATCACACAGGATAACAGCCCGCTTATCATCCTCGACGGTTTTGAAGTAAGCAGCCTCAATGATGTTCCTCCTACGGATATCGAGTCTATCGAGGTATTGAAAGACGCGGCTTCTACAGCTATTTATGGGGCACGTGGAGCCAACGGTGTAATTCTGGTGACCACCAAGCGTCCGCAGGAAGGGCGTGTGGTGATTAACCTCAATGCTTATATGCAGACCAAAGAACTGTCAAAGAAGCTCGATGTCATGGATCCTTACGAATTTGTACTGATGCAATATGAAAGTGCCCGCCAGAAAAGCTCTAATCCTACGGATTTTAACAATAAATACGGGCATGCGTATGAACACTATATCTATCAGGGCAATCCCGGAACCGACTGGCAGGATGAAGTGTTCGGAAGCAATCCGGTGGCAAAGTCGATAGACCTCAGCGTGAACGGAGGTACTGAAAAAATCAAATATAAACTATCTTTCATCCATCAGGATCAGCCGAGCGTGATGGTGGGCAACGGATTGAAACAGAACAATCTGAATGCCTCCTTCAACTTCAAGCCTTACAAATTCCTGACACTTGAGTACCGCACCCGCTTGCTGCATAAAGAGGTGGACGGTTCGGGCACGGAAGGAGTCAGCCTGCTGACGGCTTTGCGCGAAAGACCTACCACCGGTCTGGACGAATATATGACGCTTCCCGAGGATGATACCTATTTTGACCCCGACCAACTGGATGAAGTGACCCGCTTCAATCCGATAGAAGAATCGGAGAAGAACTATAAGAAGAGAATCAACAAGTCTCTCAATACGATGGGTGCCGTCAAATGGGACATCATAAAAGGTATGACCTTCCGCACCGAGTTTGGTTTTGAGAATAATTCCGAAGAGCAACGCCGCTTTTGGGGAATGGGCACAAGCAATGCCCGCAACAACAATAATCAGCCGATGGCGGAATGGAGCATGAAGCAAGGCACCAAGTGGCAGCTTACCAACGTGTGGAACTACAACTTCATGTTGAAAGACGCGCATTCCATCGACCTGATGCTCGGACAGGAAATCAAGCATAACCAGACCACTACCAAAACTTTCTCCACCCGTTATCTCCCTGAAAGCATCACGGCGGAAAAAGCATTTGACAATCTGTCATTGGGAACTGCTTACCAAAACTCTTCGGTGTCCGACTCTCCTTCGCGAATCTCTTCTTTCTTCGGGCGTGTCAACTACGGCTATAACGACAAATATCTGGCTACAGTGACGCTGCGTGCCGATGGCTCTTCCAAGTTCGCGTCCGGTAACCGTTGGGGATTCTTCCCGGCAGGAGCACTGGCATGGCGTATGTCTAACGAAGATTTCCTGAAAGACAGTCAGGTGGTATCCAACCTGAAGTTAAGATTCAGTTATGGTATCTCCGGTAACGACCGCATCGACACCGACCTTTATCAGAAATTGTATCGTGCCAACAATAACCGTCCGGCGGGATGGGGCGAGACAAGCCATTATTACTACACGTTCTATAACACTAAATATGTGTACAATCCCGATGTGAAGTGGGAAAAGACCATTACACGCAATATCGGTCTTGACTTCGGTTTCTTCAAAGAACGTCTGAGCGGTACTATCGAATATTACTGGAATACAGTGAAAGACTTGTTGGTTCCTTCGGACATCCCGGGTTACACTGGTTACACCAAACTGATGACCAACGTCGGACAGACCTCGAACCGCGGTATCGAACTTCAATTAAATGCCTGGCTGGTAGAGACGAAGGATTTCTCGCTCAACGCTACCTTCAATATCGGTCATAATAAAAACAAGATTGACAAACTGGCAAGCGGTGAAAAGGAATGGATTCTTACTTCGGGATGGAGAAACGACGTCGTAAATTCCGATGACTACCGTGCTTATGTAGGCGGCACAAGCGGCTTGATTTACGGGTACGTGAACGACGGGTTCTACACGGTAGACGACTTTGAGTCTTTCGACACGCAGGCTCGTACATGGAAGTTGAAAGCGGGCGTAGTCGATTCAAGCCCGTTGTCCGACACTCCGCGTCCCGGTAATGCCAAGTTCAAGAAACTGACTCCGGTAGACCCCAACAGCACCAATCCCTATCAGTTGACGGAAGCCGACCGTACCGTTATTGGTAACACTACTCCGAAGTTCTCGGGTGGTTTCGGACTCAATGCCACTTACAAAGGGTTTGATTTGAGTATGTTCTTCAGTTATATGTACGATTTTGATGTGCTGAATGCCAACAAGATTATGCTGACCACCTGGGCGGACAATAAAGACAATAACTTCCTGATGGATATAGCATCCGACAAACGTTGGCGCAACTTTGACGACATGGGTAATGAGATTCGTTATAGTCCCGAAATACTGGCGGAATTCAACAAAGACGCGACCATGTGGAATCCTACTTCCATCGGACGTCCTATCAGTATGTCGTATGCGGTGGAAGATGGCTCGTTCCTGCGTCTTAGTTCGGCTACGTTCGGTTACACCTTGCCTGTAGCATGGACGAGGAAAGTAGGTTTGAACAAAGTCCGTTTCTATGTGTCGGGCAACAATCTGTTTGTCCTCACCGGATATAGCGGCTATGACCCCGAAGTGAATATCGCCACCGGGTTGACTCCGAACATTGACTACAACCGTTATCCGCGCAGCCGTACCTATACATTCGGCGCACAGTTGACTTTTTAATTGAAATCTATAAAAAGAAGAACTATGAATAAGAAACTGATATATTCACTCATTGCCGGAAGCATGCTTTCCCTGACATCCTGCAATGATTTTCTGGACGTGCAGCCGGCTTCCGGTTTTACTCCCGAGTACATATTCTCCGACGAGGCGGAAATGAAGGCGTTGATGACGCGCATCTACTCTTCCATGACGGAGGACGGACTGTACGGCAGCAACCTTGCCAGCGGCTTGAATACGAATACCGATGTGGAGATGAGCTCGTTCAAGAACAATACGGTCAATACCAACGGTTCGGACATCGGCTGTTTTGACTCCCGTCCCACATGGTCGGTATTGAACGCTACATGGAACAACCTGTATTACGCCATCAACTATGCCAACGACTTTTTGCAGGCTGTGCAGGAGTCACCGCTTTTTTCCGCCAAAGTCACCGGTGACATTCCTACCGAGACACAACAGATGTATGGAGAAGTGAAAACGCTTCGTGCCATGCTCTATCTGGACTTGATTCGCACATGGGGAGATGTCGTGTTTGTCACCGAACCGACCGAATCTACGGATAGCTTCTTCAGCTTGGGCACTACCGACCGTAATGTTATTCTGGAATATCTGATAAATGACCTGATAGCCGCGGAACCGATGATGAAATATGCCGCAGATTTGGATTACGGCGTGGAGCGTGCTTCCCGTGAATATTGCCAGGCGCTTATCGGGCAGCTTGCCCTCTACCGTGGCGGTTGGACGCTTCGTGCCGACAAAGAGGACGTGACTCATGTCGGTTATATGGAACGTGGCGATAATTTTGAACATTATTATGAGATTGCCGTCACTTGGCTGGGCAAGGTGATTAAAGAAAGCAAGCACGACCTTACCCAAAGTTTTGAGAACCTGTGGGTGAACGAGTGTAACTGGAAGACAGCCAACAATGACGATGTGCTTTTTGCCGTCCCGATGCTGAAGAGCGTCACAAGCCGCTACGGCTATAATATCGGTGTCACTATCGCGGAAGGGAAACATGCCTATGGCAGTGCCCGCAATTACGTAACTTTCTGCGGGACTTACGTTTACTCGTTTGACAAGGACGACTTGCGCCGCGGCATGACTTGCGTGCCTTATAAATATGACAAAGAACTGAATCAGGAGATTGATATGGGCGTAACCGGCATGGGAGCAGGCAAATGGTCAAAACTCTATATGCAGTCTCCGCTAGGCGCTTCCAGTGGCTCGAACACAGGTATCAATAGTGTGCGTATGCGCTTTGCCGATGTGCTGCTGATGTATGCTGAGGCCGTGAACGAACTCTACGGCCCGCGCGATGATGCCAAAGAAGCGCTGAAACGTGTCCGCCGCCGTGCTTTCGATACGGCTCAATGGACGGACAAAGTGGAGAACTATGTAGAAACCCTGACCAACGAGGCGGATTTCTTCCAGGCTATTATGGACGAACGTAAGTGGGAATTTGGCGGAGAAGGTATCCGCAAGTACGACCTTGCCCGTTGGAACAAGTATGGTGAAGTTGTCTATAATCTTTATAACGAGATGGTAAACTGGGGTGTCGTGGCACGGGGAGGATACGTTCCGGGCATTGAGAAAGTACCGACTAACATCTACTATAAGCAAGTGGAAGACCCCGAACATCCGGACAGGATGGTGCTGGATATTGTAGGTATCGACGAATACGGCCCCGGTGTAGGCCGTCCTGCCGGCTACACGGTATTGGAATATGCATTGGGATGGAGAGTGTTGAATAAGGAGACGCAACTTTACGAGACACTGGATGCCATTTCATGGAGCTTCCGCGGATTTATCAACAAGAACAACGACCAGTTGGTGAAACCTACCGACCCTGTGAGATACCTGTGCCCTTATCCTTCCAAGGTCATAACAGACCATCGCGGATTGATTCGGAACTATTATGGATACTAATCAGTAAAAGACAAAACGTTATGATAAAGATATTACGAAAACTTGCTACGGCTATGCTGCCTGTCCTGCTGTGCGGCACTTTGCTTGCGGGCTGTGAGGAAGATTACAAATACTCCAAGGTGGACGACTTGTTTCAGCCCCGGTTTGTATTGGAGAAACCGGAGGTGAAGGCAAACTCTGTGACATTGGTATGGTATAAAGTGAACGATGCCGCCTCTTATACAGTGGAACTCTATCGGGATCAGTATCACACGGATTTGTTCATGAATCTGGAAACCACCGACCCTTATGTGTTCATTGACGATATACCCTACGGGACGACTTTCTATATCCGTGTGCGCAGCAATGCTGCCCGAACAGAAAACAACTCACAATGGAGCTACGTCAGTGCTTCTACCGAAGCGCGTCCGGAGTATGCCAAACTGGTGGAAGATGTCTCCAAAACCGAGGTTACGGAATCATCGGCTGTGATTCGCTGGAAGAAAGACAACAAGCAGAATCCGGTGGATAGTATAAGTATCATGCCTATGATGGATACTACCCTGTCTGGCGTGAGCCGCTATCTGACTATCGAAGAAATGATGCAGGGATACGCCGAGGTGGACGGTCTGACCAAGAATACACTGTACGCTGTCAACCTGTATGACACCAGTAAACCGCGTAAGTATGACAAACCTTACAATCAGGTTACTTTCCGCACAGCCGGGCCGTCGGCAATGTCCATACAGGTAGGTTTGGACGATGACTTGTCCGCTATGTTGCTGAATAACGACATTAACCCCGAAGTGCCCGAAGGAACGGAATATTACTTGCCGGCAGGTTCTTCCTATCGCATCACTCCGTTCACTCTGATGAAAGGTTTCCGTTTGGCAGGTAGTCGTGACGGTGTCAAGCCTGTTGTTATTTTAGAGGGTAGTTGGAGCGTGGCAGAGGGTTCTTATCTCGCCAGTCTGGAATTTGATAATATAGAGTTCCGCCACGAAGCCAACAATAATTACTTTATGAATTCCGACAAACCGTACACGATAGAAAATGTCAGCTTTGTAAATTGTGATTTTATCAGTCTCCGCCGTGGTTTCTGGCGTCATCAGTCTGCCAATGCCAAGCACATTATGAACTTCGAGATGGAAGGATGCTGTTTTGAAGGTTGCGGATGGCAAACCAGTGCATATGGTTTGGTTAATCTTCAGTCTTTCAACAAGGATAACGGAGTGTCTTATGACCAGTTAGACCGTGCCATCTTCCGCAACTGTACGTTCAGCAATGACAATGACGGAACGAACGGCTATGGTTGGGGTAATCTGTTCTATGCTCCTTATATGGATAAGCCTGTCTACTTGGAATTTAAGAACGTGACTATCTACAATTACAGCCGCAACCAACGTCTGATTAACATAGAGTCTGCCGTAGGTTCCGAACTGGTAATGAAGGGAATCTTACTGGCATCTCCTTGTGGTGACCTGTTTGCCATCGGTGCGAATACCATTACCACATTCTCCGACAACTATACTACATCAGACTATTTGCTGGGTGGTAAGAATATGAACGCTACTGACCTCGACATTACGGCCGCTGAGTTGTTTGCCAATCCGGTTAATGGAGACTTGACGATTAAAGATACTTCGTCTCCGATAGTAAGCAGTCGTGCCGGTGATACGCGTTGGTTACCTTAAGAAAATAAACAGAGATTTATTTAATGAAATAATATGAGTAGAAATAAACTAAAATATAATAGTATGAATCTGAAACATTTGTTTTTTCTGGCAGTTGCCGGTACTTTGGCAGTAGCTTGTAGCGAAGTTAATGAAAGTTCTTTTACGGATGGCGACGGTCAGAAAAGGCTTAGTTCCGTCAGTTCGGGAAATGACCGTTTTTCTACACGGTTGAATAGCGAAACCAGTGAGTGGGAAAGCGAAGACGCGATAGGTATCTATATGTTCGACACGGAGGACAAGAATGTATTGAACGATGCTCTTAACGTGAAATATACTACAATTGGCAGTGGACGTACGGTGAACTTCTCTTCCACTCCGGGGATAGCTATCTATGATATGCCTGTTAATTTTGTGGCTTATTATCCGCATACCACGTCTGCCGATGTGCTTGATGCCACGGCGGCACTTTATAAGGTAAACTTAGGCGAACAGTCCGATGGTATCTCTGCCCACGATTTAATGTGGGCAAAGGCTGCCAATCAGTCTACGGAATCCCTGTTGGCCGGCGGATTGGCGTTTACTTTCCATCATCAGTTGGTGCTTCTGCGTGTCAACATAACGAATGAGAATGTATCGAATGTGACGAGTGTGACAGTAGGCGGCATGAATACTACGGCTACTTTCAACCTGATTGACGGTACGTTGACAAACATGGATACGCCCAAACCTGTCGACTTGCAGAAAAAAGACGATAAGTCATTTATTGGCATTATGCTGCCTGCCGAAGAGGTGATAAACAAAATGTCCCTCACTATTATGGCAGACGGCAGCAAGTATCAGTACACTGTGCCCGAAACCAGCCGGATTGATAAGTTTGTGGCAGGCTATGAATATACTTTCAATATCACGGTAGGCAAGGAAACCACCGGAGAAATCGGTGGTGGTAACGGTAGCAACACACCTTGGGGTGATGGTGGCAGCGAAGACGGTGACGGTGATAAAGTTTCCGAAAATGAAGCTATACCTGCCGACTATACTCAGAAAGCGGTTACTGCGGAAACAGATTTGACAACCGTATTGTCCGGTGCTTCCGGTAAGGTTGCGTTGGTTTTTGCCGCCAATGCGGATGGTTATACGTTCAGCGACGCAATGGTTGTGCCCGAAGAGGTAAACGAATTATTGTTGATTGGTGATACTGAAGAACAGGTTAAGCTGAACCTGAAACAAATTCAACATACTGGTCTGCAAAAGGTTGCGTTAAACAATCTGGATATTACGGGTGATAACTCAACGGCTTTATTAACAAACAATGAAACTGCCCAACTCGCGGTGGATGCTGTCATTGAGTTGAAGAAGTGTAACTTCAATAATATGAAGACTGTTTGCGACTGGTCGGATGGAGATAATGGAGTGCAAAACCTGCTTTCTGCCGTGCTAATTGACGACTGCCAGTTTGCGAATATGAAAAGCGTTTTCAACTATTATGGTTCTAAAGCAATCACTATCACTAATTCTACACTCTACAATATGACAGAGCGTGCTGTTTACGTAAAAGATGCCAATAATGTAGCTGTAACTGTAGAGAATTGTACTTTGGTTGGTTTGACTGCAACTCCTTTTGAAAGCAGATATGGCAATGGTAATTTATATTACAGGAATAATGTTTCGGCTTGTTTCGTAGATAAAAATCCTAATATCGGGTATAAGATGAATGTGCAGGCATTCTCCGGTAATTATGCGGCTGCTTCCGAGGACGGAAAATTGGCAGTAGTGAATGTACACGGAAATCCTGTAGATGCAAGTACTTTCCCCGATGCTTGGGTAAATACTTCTATGACCGTCTCCGAACTCTTTGAAGACCCCGCAAACGGTAACTTCAAACTCAAGATTGACGCACAGGCAGGTGACCCGCGTTGGTACAAGAGTGCCCGGTAATCTTTGATACATTATTGTAATACTGATTAAACAATCCAGTTATGAAATTATTTCATTCATTAATATACCCTTTATTGGCAGGTAGTTTGTGTTGCCTTTCCTGCTCGGACGACGAGCAGGAAACGGGCATCAAGCAACCCTCTGCTACGGGCGAGGTTACATTTGGCGTAGACCTCACAGCTTTCTCAACCCGTGTCACCCAGGACGGTTCGTCATGGAATGAGGGTGATAAGATTGGGGCGTACGTGTTGGACGCGAAAACGCTTGAACCTGCTGTAGAGACAGTGAACGTGCCATATATCTGCTCTGAAGAAGGCTCATCGGTTTCTTTCACTTCTACCGCACCGCTAAAAGTGCAGAACGATGGAGTACCGGTAAAGTTCGTGGCGTACTATCCATACACTGCCGATATGCGCAATTTTGACTATCCCGTACAATTGGCGGCACAAGGAAAGGGCAGCACCGCCTGCGACCTGTTGTATGCTGCTACGAACGAGGATTATACTTACTCCGAAGAGACTGCCCCCCATATCGCGCTGAACTTTACGCATCGTCTGTCTAAAGTGATTCTGAAATTCGTGAATATGGAGAAAGAACCGTTGGAAGTGAGCAACGTACGGATTGAAGGGATGCAGACGGCGGCTTCATTCAATGTACAGACCGATGTACTGACATTGGACGAAAGTTCTGTCGCCACCATCACTCCTTATCATAATGCCACGACAGGGTTTTACGAGGCCATCGTTCTTCCATCGGCGTTGAAGGATACCTATAAAGTCTCTTTTGTATTGGATAACAGGGAGAAAGAGTGGATATTCACCAATTTGGACATTGCGCTTCCACAATTTCACAAAGGCTACAGCTATACCTTTGCACTCTACATTGACGACAGCGGTTTTGTAGAAATGGGACGTCTCGAGAATGTAGATGGCGGAAACTCATCAGCTCCCTGGGAAGACGGAAGCAGTGAGGATGGTGCAGCCGACGGTGATAAGACACCCGTTGCCGGATACAGCCTGACGCCTGCCGACGGCACGCAGCAAGTACTTGCCGATACCGAACTGAAACTATCGTTCGAGGGTGCTGCGCCCGAGCTTGGCACAAGCGGCTTTATCCGTATCTACCGTATGAGTGACCATAAACTGGTAGACGAAATCAGCCTGTCAGACCGCAGGGAGTCTATTAAAGACGGTGTGACCACACTGAATACATGGATGGATATTATCGGTGTCACGCCTACGGGTTCTTCCGTCAGCCGCCGTATCGTAAACTATTATCCGGTAAGAGTGGAAGGCAACGATTTCATTATCAAACCTCATCAGCAACGCTTGCAATATGATACCGGATATTATGTGACAATAGACCAGTCTGCCGTGAAGCAGACGGACTTCCGCGGAATATACGGCCGTGCATGGACTTTCAAGACCAAGCCCGCACCGATGCCGGCAGGCCCTGATTATGAACTGAAAATCAGCCATACCGACCCCGACGCTGATTTCTATACGCTGCAAGGTGCCATAGACTTCTGTGCGACGCACATCGACCTGAATGCTCCTAAAACATTCCGGATGGATGACGGCATCTATCAGGAAATCATCTACTTGCGTGACCAAAGCAACATTACAGTAAAAGGAAACGCCGCCGACAATACGGCCGTAAATATTCAGTATGATAATAGTAATGATATAAACGGTGGTATCGGTGGGGGTACCAATATCGACCAGTTTGCTCCGGTAGGCACTGTCGTTCCTTCTTCCGGCGGGCGCTCGGTGGTCATACTCGATGGAAATTCTGATAAAATCCGCTTCGAGAATGTGACGATAGAGAATGCTTACGGTTGGACATTGGGTAAGAACGGTCAGGCGGAAGCGCTTTATATCAACAACAAGTCGGCTGCTTTCATCAACTGCCGTGTACTGAGTTTTCAGGATACCCTGCTTCCGGGCGGTGGCTACAACTGGTTTAAGGATTGCTTCATAGCCGGAGCTACCGACTTTATTTGGGGGTCGGGCAAGGTGGTATTGTTTGAGGACTGTCAGCTTCATGCGCCTACCGGCACTCGTGCCGTGATGCAGGCACGTGTCAGGGCGGGTTACTTGGGCTATGTATTCCTGAACAGCCGCTTCACGGTGGGGGCGGGTGTCACCAATTCTACCTTGATTTATCAGTACGAACCGGACAACCTTACTTTCCTCAATTGTACGTTTGCCGATGTATATGGTGCTAATTTTGTGGGTGAAAATAAACCGCTCACTCCGGCAGTGCCTACTGTCGCCACCGGTTGCAAACTTTACAACTGCAAGACGGAATCGGGAGTCAATCTCTACGAATCTATTCCGGTAGCGGTACGCAACACGGTGTTGCAACTCAGTGACGAACAGTACAACCAATACTTTGGTACGCGCAGAACCATCATGAGTTGGGACGGCTATGCCGATGCCGACTGGTTCAAATAGTTCAATATATATTAAGGTGAAAAAGATATGAATAGATTGATTCAAATGACCGGCATGGTGCCGGTCATCCTAAGCGTCCTTTGCGCTTGCCAGCATCCCGCCCCGCAGGCGGCAGGGACAGGGCAGGACTTGAAAGCTATATATGCCAACCTGCCTTTCTCCATGCCCGTCGTGGAACGTCCTGCTTTTCCTGATTATCAGGTGAATATATGTGATTTTGGTGCGAAGAGCGATGGCGTGACGCTGAATACGGAAGCAATAAATAATGCTATCAAAGCGGTGCACGACAAAGGCGGCGGTCGGGTGGTTATCCCGGAAGGGCTGTGGCTGACGGGGCCTGTCGTCCTTCTCAGCAATGTCAACCTGCATGCGGAAAAGAACGCCCTTGTAGTATTTAGTGGTGATACTTCCTTATATCCGATTATAACTACTTCGTTTGAAGGGCTGGATACCAAGCGTTGCCAATCACCTATCTCGGCAGTGAACGCAGAGAACATAGCCATTACCGGTCATGGCGTTTTCGACGGTGCGGGTGACAAGTGGCGTCCTGTAAAGAAAAGCAAAATGACGGAAGGGCAGTGGAACAAGCTGTTGAAATCCGGTGGGAAAGTAGACGAAAGCGGCAAGGTGTGGTATCCCAACGAAGGGGCTTTGAAAGCATCTGTGCTTATGGCGGACTGGGGAAACAAGCGTCCGGACATCGGCATTGAAGAGTGGGAAGAAATGAAAAGCTGGTTGCGCCCGGTTCTGCTGAGTGTCGTGAAGAGTAAGAGAATACTTTTGGAAGGAGTGACGTTCAAAAATTCTCCGAGTTGGTGTCTCCATCCTTTGTCATGTGAATCCCTGACGTTGAATGATGTAAAGGTGTTCAATCCCTGGTATTCGCAGAATGGGGATGCGCTGGATGTGGAATCCTGCAAGAACGTACTGATAATGAATTGTTTCTTCGATGCGGGTGATGATGCGATTTGTCTGAAATCGGGAAAGGATAAAGACGGGCGCAGACGTGGAGAGCCTTGCGAAAATGTGATTGTAAGAAACAATACGGTGCTGCACGGTCATGGCGGATTTGTCATTGGCAGTGAAATGTCCGGCGGCGTGAAGAACGTATATGTGTCCGAGTGTTCTTTCATCGGTACGGACGTAGGGCTGCGGTTCAAGAGTGCACGCGGTCGTGGCGGTGTTGTGGAGAATATCTATATCAACAATATCAACATGATAGACATCCCGAATGATGCCTTGATTGCCGACTTGTATTATGCCGCCAAAGGTGCTCCGGGTGAGCCTGTGCCGGATGTTACCGAAGAAACTCCGGCATTCAGGAACATACACATCTCGGACGTGTTCTGCAAGGGAGCCGGACGGGCAGTGTATCTGAACGGGCTTCCCGAAATGCCGATTGAGAACATATCCATAAAGAATATGGTGGTGACGGGTGCGAAGCAAGGCATTGTGATTAACAAAGTCGCAAAGATTAACATAGAGAACGTGGATATAGAAACTCCCGACGATTCGATGATACAGATAGAGAATACAACAGGTATTACTATCAACGGCGAAGAATACGGAACGATTTCGGAAAAACGGCTGCTTACAAAGAATTGATAGTCGGTCGGATAGTTAAAAAAGGGGGATTTGGGTGTGACAACCTGATATCTCCCTTTTATTATGTACTGTATTTTTATGAATGGTGTACCACAATGTGTTGGTATGATAACATTTAGTTCTTTTGTATCAATAATTATTTTTATTCCCCGTATCTTGTGGCGTTTAATTCAGCTAGAATTTCTTCTTCCGAAAGATTTACTTTTTGGGGACGTGATGCTATATAGTCTTTCAAAAAGTCTTCTCTTATATCAATATCCCATCCCATTTTTTTAGCAAGTTCTTTGAAGAACTTTATATCGGATTTCGGTATGCTCAAAAAAACGCCTTGATTCATTGCTGTATCCATAACTATTTTCCTTTCATTATTAAATATCTAACGAACATAAAGATAAGAAAGTTCTTTAGCTTCTCCAATCATTTATTGTATCTTTAATACGCTTTTGCAAAAAACAATCCCTATATTTGCAAATATAGGTAGTTGTAACAAGCACATAACAATGCAAATACTTAGAAATATAACAGTGTAAATGACTGCTGTTGGCATAATACTATCAATTAAATAAGGAGTAATGGAAAAAGAAGGAAAGATATATTGGCTAAAACAAGAAGAAGGTGGATTATCTGTTCTTCCTAAACAAGAAATCTGTTATGCTGTAACTGTTTTGCCACAAGTAGCTCCTTCAAACTGGAGTATAAAAAATTTCATACTTGAACCCGGTAAATATGTAAGTGATTGTTTAGTATCCTTCTTGTTTGACCATGCACCACATGAAATTTTGAATACAATAGATTCATTAGATGTCTATGGTGGCAGAAAGGTTGCTACTATAAAATTAAAAACCGGTAACAAACAGCTAATTATTGAAAACTATTAGATAATAGAAGACCGGTTGGTACACTATAATAAAAATAGGAATGAAGCCTAAATAACAACAGTACAACCGCTTAATGGCAGAACGCTGAAAAAATAGAATCTGTAATATAGCCGATTATTGGCAGTCAACATGAAAGGAAAGATGGAAAAAGAAATAAGAGAAATTCTTTTAGAAATAATAGAATTATTAGAAATTACAGGTGAACATGGCTGGGCTTCTAATCTCAAAAGGTTGTATGCAGACAATTATTCTTCCCGAGGGGATTGGCTAAGAAAAATTAAAAGTCTATTTGGCGGAATGGGGTCATTTAATGATTTGGTTTTAGTGAGAAATGGTGTCATTTGCATAGATGAAAATAATAAACTGAGTCAGTTGCGTGAACAACTCTACGAAAGTATGGTACAATCTTTTGTGGAATAGGATAATTCAGAAGGAAAATATCGGTACACACATACTTCAATCGTCTTAAATGGCGATTAGCTGCAAACAATTATCAACCCATAAAATGAAAATAGAATGGTAATAGAAATAGAACAACTAACCGAAAAGGATTTTTTGCAAGGTAATAAACCGTTCAGTTCTTTATTCCATGTTTCAATATGGAATAGTCAACCCCGTATTAAAATATTGAGTAAACAAGAAATAGACAATGTATCTATCTCGCCTATCATTAAAGCTGTTTTATTATGGGTAAATAATAACAGGGAATCCTGTTCTGAAGCAGCAATAGAGGAAGGAATGATATTACTTGCAGAAGAATGGATGAAAGACGAAGATTCTAAAGTAATAGATGAAAAAGATTGTTATTTGACAATAGATAAAGAGAAAGTATTTTTACCTATAACCCAAACCGATTTTTGTAATAGTTTAAGAGTACAATCTATCGTTTTTTCTATTGAAGAAGGAATAATAGATATGTATATAAACAGTATTCCTGATTACTATACAGGTCATGTCATATGGTATAACTTAATAATAAAAAACGGTAAAATTGAATGTGAATGTAATGGATTAGAGGGATAAATATAGGTTGTTAACAAACATATGAAACGTTTGAGGTGGTTTATTTGCTAAACGTTACCAATATGTGAATTACGAAAATAATATAAGCTATGTATAAGATAAAGACATCAGAGTTGCTTTCTGGTAAAAGTATAGTTAAAGAATTGATAAATATTGATGCTGTCAAAAATATGTCAGATGATTTGTTTGAAACAAAACATCATCATCTTATGGTAGCTTACTCACTTGAATATAAGATTGAGTTTTCTTTTAATAAAGCAAATAATGTGTGTCAATATATTATGGTTGAAGAAAGCGAAATAAATAGAGAAAAGCAAAATATCAATATTGAATTTATTGACGATATATTCATTCTGGGGAAACATATAGATGCTGTAAAAGATAATTTTAAGACTAATCTTTCACAAAATGATTCTGTAAGAATTGGCAACATAGAGTTGTATTTCTTGGAAAACAAAGTTGATAGCTTATATTATTTCCCCAAACAAAACATTGGTAACAATCATCTTAACAGCTAAACGCAGTTAGTTGAGTCTCATTATTCGTATTTTTAAATAATGCAGAGAAAAATAGAAAAGAATGAAGTCATATATAATTATCAATTCGGAAAAATTGACGACACAACAAATGCAATCGTTTATAATTTCTCAACTACATATTGTTGTAAACAAATGAGATGAAATGAAATATTCTTCAAATACATACAGCTATAATGGTTGCGAGTTTGATTTTCCAAGTGATGATGGGCCCCTGAAAGGTCGATTATCCGCCAAACATTACCGATAAAATGAAAAATAAACAACAGATAATATGACAGAGTTATTGTATAAAAAGAAAGATGGTTTCTATTTTTGCTTGAATGACTTTTCAAGGGAAGAAAATATCCCTTATCAAGTTTTACTGTTAGATAAAAAGGCTACATATAAGAAAGGAATAGACTATGCAATAGCACATGGCATTAACCAAATAGAAGTTGTTTTGGATTTGAGTGAGGAAGAACTGGCATTACTTAAAAATATACCATTAAAGGGGTTGGAAATAAAGGGTATTCAAAGTAAGGTGAATATAACTTTCTTGAATGAATTGGAAACATTAGAATATTTCCACACTAATTCCCAAGTTTATGGTGAAATTGATTTTTGCAGATTAAAGAACCTAACCTATTTGAGTTACGATGCTACTAATCTCAGCATTGTCAATATTGAAAAGGCTGATAAACTAAAAGAGCTTTATATATTCAACTATAAAGAAAGTAATCTTGCACCTTTTGGCAATATCAAAATAGAGAAATTCCTTATCAATCATTCATTTATAACAAACTTGAATGCTTTATCAGAATGTCAGTCCCTTAAAAGCGTGACAGTTGAGAACAGTCGATACTTAAGTTCTATTGAAGGTATTAATAGTTCTGTAGATAATTTGGAAGAGCTGGCGCTAAGAAATTGCAAGAGCTTCTCGAATTATTCGATATTGTATAAACTTCATAATCTAAAAGATTTATATTTATTAAATTGTGGGACAATGCAAGACACTTCCTTTTTTTCCAATTTGAATAGTTTGAAATATGGATATATTGATATAAATATTTTAGATGGGAATGTTGATTTGCTGATGCAAATGCCTATTATATTCAAGAATCTCAAGCACTACAATAGAAAAAATAATCTAAAAATTAAAATTGTGACAAATGATGGAAACTACTTAGTAAGAGGTAAGGATGTTTTATATAAATTATAAATTAAATATCGGTAATAAGGTCGAGTAAACAGCTAAATGCAGTTTCTCACCAACCCATTACCAATCATTTAAACCATTAAGAATGAAACTCAAACAGCAAATAACAAATTTTTATCAAGTTCTAAAAGCGTTACCTGATAACGAAGAATATAACTCAGAAGGTGTCAGAAATGCAATTTCTGTGAAAGCTGATGGTCTATTACAAATTTTGGATGATAATGATAAACATGGTATAGAAGTCGATGAAAAGATATTTTCTTTCTTGTCTTTTGTAAAGGGATATGATTTGCCAAGATTTGAGGATAACTATTATCTATTCACAAAAGAAGATTTAGAAAGAGAATATAAAAGACTGGGAAATATTACATTATTAAGTGGAAGTGAAATAGATTACTAACAATAGGTATAAACTGCCCTGAAAGGTCGATTAGTCACTAAACATTAGAACTGGGAATAAAAACAATATGGAAGTAATAGAAAGTAAATGGTATAAAAAGGATGGTGCAAATACTGCGTTTATTGAAGATGTAGAAAAGCAGCTAAATACAACCTTGCCAAAACAGTACAAAAGTTTTTTGTTATGGAGCAATGGTGGTGAGGGTAAGTTAGGAGATAACTACATTTATATATGGGCTATTGAAGATATTATTGCTTACAATCATGATTATGGAATACAAAAATATCTTCAAAAAGAGTATTTGGCATTTGGCATGGATGGTGATATTGGATATATTTTTTATCTGCCTGACAATAGTATATATAGGGTGGATTTGGGAGATTTAGATATGGCTTCTATCAAGTACATAGCACCTTCTTTTGACGATTTTCTAGGCAAGGCTGTTTATCTTAATTTCGATAAATTGCAAAATGTAGTATAACGTAAAATAATAATGATATGAAAGAGTTTGAAAAGATAAATTCGGATATTGATAAATATGGTTTTTCGGTCATTCTGATTGAAGCAACGGATTATCTTCCTTCATTTGCGTATAGTATTGGATTATGGAAAACATGTAAACACCCGGAAATAATTGTTTTCGGACTCTCGATAGATATACTTCATTCAATTGTAAATGAAGTTGGTAAATTTGTACTAAATGGAAATATCGTACAGCCAAACGAATTGTATTGCGATTTTCTGGAGAATGGAAGTAATTATTTTCTGCAAGTAGATAAACGGAGTTTGAATGATTATGTTGGATTCGCTCTTGATTATTATAACTTCGTATTTCCTGTTTTAGAATTTATCTGGACTGATAAGAACGGTTGTTTTCCGTGGGATGAAAATTTCGATAGCAATCTCAAATTTAAACAACCACTATTGGACAGGAACTATGATTTTAAATTTTTTGAGAGTGAAAATTTAGGTGTCTTTACAACCAAACAATGGTTGGAAGAAAGTAAGCCGATATTAAATGTGGTTCATGATTCTGACGGGGACTGGCAGTTTTTAACCGGAGAGCAGACCGGGAAAGATATTAAATTAGTAGCTCTGAAAGAATTAATTCTAAAAGATGCAACTTTGAATGAAGTTTTTGATTTGGACTACGGAGAAGAAGCTCATCGAATATCTATTGAAGATGAATGGGAACGAAATTATATTGAATCTGATAACGAATAAAAAGATACCGATAATAAGCCTATGGACTGCCTTAATAGTCAGCTATTTGCAAATTATTGTCATTCATTTAATCTAAGAAAATTATGAGTTTGGAATGGAAAACAGATAAAATAGTTTCTCAAACAGAAAATACTGTTTATGCTTATATTGAAAATATATGTGAGCATAATGATATTGAGTATTATTATGAAGCGCGATTGGTGAAAAGTCTATTTCCACCAAAATTAAGAGGTTTGTGTAGAGAGCTTTATGAATGTGTAGATGCTTTTAGTCCGTTTCTTGCAGATGAAATAGAAGGTCAAATAAGACAATATCAACTGAAATTGGAAGATAATAATTTGCCTGTTTTCAGATTAGAAATTCATGAAGACTATATTCACTTTTTTGTGAAATATCCAACAGCGAATGGTTTCTTAGATAACTATCCTTAATAAAAACGATAAAGAAATGGAAAAGGAACTTTTGGAACTTCAACAGAAGATGTATAAAATCTCATAGTGTCTCCTAAAAATAACGACGGTTAATTTCACGGCGGTTAATTTTCGCCATTTATTGTAAATATAGATATTTTTGGAGTACAAACAATTAAATTGGCGGGAATTAGATAACAACCGTATTAAATGCTTTACTTTTCGGGTTGGCAGTAGATTAAATTTGTTTCAAGCGCTTGAAACAAACTGTTTAATAGGGTGAAACACTTTGTTTCAAGGCTCTGAACACATTGTTTCAAAGCATGAAACAGATTGTCGCCCTATAGCAAACAAGTTGTTATCCTATAAGATGTACTTTTTGCTTTAGAGTTGCAGGCTATTCTATCTGTTGTTTCAAGTAATGCTGAATCATTTATTGGGTAGTATTGCATCATTTATCAGCTATTAATACCTGATTTCTCAACTATTAATAGTTGGGATGTAGAGTGTTAATACTTGGCATGATAACTATTAATACCCTGTAAATCAGATGACAGAGTTCTGGATATGGTAATTTTTGTGTATGAGGGTAACTTTTACTATCAGGGTGCTATCATAGTTTACCCTCATAGCTACAACCCCGATGAATAAAGGGATTGAAGTAGCTTATGAGGGTATGAGAGTAAAATTATAAAATCTTTATAGGGAGTGATTGCAAATCGTCGTCGGCTGAACTGCTTCCATAAAGCACCTTGTATGTTCCTGTCAGGGGATGCATCGTATTGGTGGCGGTATCAAACCATTCGAATGATTCGTAGGGAAGCTCGATTGTTATATTTTCGGTCTTGCCTTTGGCTATGTTGACCCGTTTGAAGTCGCGAAGTGTCTTTTGCGGGCCACCCTTATCGTCGGGACGCGAAATATACACCTGTACCACTTCTTCACCGTTACTTTCACCGATGTTACTTACCGGAATGGTGAGGACAACCTTTTCACCTTTGCGCAGCTTCGACTGGTTCAGTTTGCCTTTTCCATAAGAGAAGCGGGTGTAACTTAATCCGTAACCGAAAGGATACAGGGGAGTCTCCTTCATAAAGCGGTAGGTACGTCCTTTCATTGAATAGTCCTCATAGTCCGGTAACTGCTGCATACTCTTGTAGAATGTGACAGGCAGACGTCCGGCAGGATTGTAATCTCCGAAGAGTACGTCGGCAACGGCTGTTCCGCCTGCCTGTCCGGGATACCATGCTTGCAGGATAGCGTCGCAATTCTGCGTCTCAGGCACGATTGCCATAGCCGAGCCGGAGAAATTGACGAATACTACCTTTTTGCCGTTCTTCTTCAAGAGGGACAAGACTTCACGCTGGATGGCGGGCAGTTCTATTTCCGTGCGGTCGCCGCCTTTAAATCCGGGGTCGGACACTCTCATGGATTCACCTTCCAATAAGGGAGAGATGCCACCAGCGAAGATAACGACATCTGTATCTTTCAGCTTGTCGAGTATGTCCTGTGTATCCATAGGAGTAAGTCGGGCAAGGTCGAAATTGAGTGAAGGGTTATCTTTCACCTGAATGAAATGCAGCTCGATGTCGTAGCTCTTGCCGGCTTCGTAATTGAACGAATACAGGTTGGCGGGATTTTTGATGTTCGTTCCTTCGGCCACTTGTTTTCCGTTGATGAATATGGTGAGTCCGCCATTGCTCATGATTCGGAAAGTTGCCGCACCGGAGTCTGTCGGACGGAAAGTGGTGCGGTAGATGGCAGTGAAATTCTTCAGTCTCACTCCCGGAGCAAACACGGTAGAACCCTCTGCACTGAAGTGAAAAGGAGTGGACAGATGGTCGGTAGCGGCTATTTCACCTTTATATTCGCGGTTGTTCCAGTAAGTGGCGTCGAATCCCGCTTTCCCGTTGATGCTGCATTGGTTGAAAAGGCTGTGCAGGGTGGTATCGTTTGTATATCCGCAGACGGGTTCATAAACGATTTGTGCTTCGGGAAGTTTGGCACGCAGTCCTTCCAACAGGGTGACGGTATGTGACGGGAATCCGTTATAGTTGCCCCATTGCATCACCGAGTCGTTGGCATTCGGGCCGACAACGGCAACTTTCATCCTGCGGTTCAGGGGGAGCAGGTTTCCTTTATTCTGAAGCAGTACCAGACTTTCGTGCGCCATCCTCAGTGCCAGTTCCTTATGCTTGGGACAGTCTACTACCGAATAGGGGATTTCACTCCACGGATGAGTTCCGTTCATTTCGCCCAGTTCAAAACGGGCTTTCAACAGTCTTTTGACGGACGTGTTGATTCTCTCTTCGGAGATAAGCCCTTTCGCTACGGCTTCCGTTATGCTTTTGAAATTGCCGCCACATTCGAGGTCGGTTCCGCTCAGTACGGCATCGGCGGAAGCGTGTGCGGCGTCGGGATGCGTTTCATGTTTTTTACGTTGGAAGAAGTCTCCGATAGCTCCGCAGTCGGTGACAACAAGACCTTCGAAGCCCCAGTCGTCACGGAGAATTTGGGTGAGCAGGCGGTTACTGCCGCAGCAGGGTTCACCCTCGAAACGGTTGTAGGCGCACATCACTTCTTTCACTCCCGCTTTCTGCACGAGTTCCTTGAACGCGGGAAGATACGTTTCCCATAAATCTCTCGGAGCGATATTTTCGGCATTGAAACTATGGCGGTTCCATTCAGGGCCGGAGTGTACGGCAAAGTGTTTGGCACAGGCATGAAGTTTGTCGTATTCAGCGTCTTCGGGCCCTTGCAGGCCTCTTACCGCCGCCATTCCCATGCGCCCGCTCAAGTAGGGGTCTTCGCCGTAGGTTTCTTGTCCCCGTCCCCAACGCGGGTCGCGGAAGATGTTGACGTTGGGTGTCCACATGGTCAGTCCTTGATAGCGTTTGTATTGTCCTCTTTCATTGAAGGCGCGGTTTTTGGCACGTGCTTCGTCGGATACGGCGTCGAACACTTCGTATAGCAGTCCGTCATTGAAAGAAGCCGCCATGCCTATTGCTTGCGGGAAGACGGTAGCCAGTCCGGCGCGCGCCACTCCGTGGAGCGCTTCGTTCCACCATTCGTAAGGCTTGATGCCGAGACGGGGGATGGCGGGGGAGTTGTTCTGCATCAATGCGACTTTTTCTTCCAGTGTGAGACGTTGAAGCAAGTCGTCTGCCCGTTGTTCAGCAGTCAGCTTTGTGTCCTGGTAGGGATACTTTTCTGGTTGTTGTGCCTGCACGTTCATCATGAATATTCCGGTAAGACAGGCGATAATCCATTGCTTTTTCATTTTCTGTTTCTTTTGGTTTTTAGATTTGAGACTGCAATAGTACGGGGTTTCCGTTGTTTCTTCGGGTAATATCCGGTAGAAAAGGAGTATTTATTTACTTTTTCTTCTCCTTATATTCCGACGGTGTGATTCCTATCACTTTCTTGAAGCATTTGCTGAAATATTTCGGGTCGTTGAAGCCTGTCATGTAGGCTACTTGGGAGAAGTTGTACTCGCCGCTGTCAATCAGTTGGACGGCACGCTTGATACGTATTTCGCGTATGAAGTCTACGGGTGTCAGTCCGATGATTGATTTCAGTTTGCGGTAGAAGATGGTGCGGCTTAGCATTAACCTTTCGGCAAATTCGTCAATGGTGAGTTCGGCGTTGTCCATCTGTTCTTCCATAAATTCCATCACTTTCTCCATGAATTGTTCGTCGTATGGGGTTATCTGTGGTTGAGACGGGGTGAGGGAGTCGGCAACAGGAGCGGCGGAAGAAGAGTTTTTGCCTTCCATCAGTTTGTTCATATAGATTTCCTGCAACGCTTTGCGTTGGCGTAGCAGGGATGCTATGCGTGTCTTCAGGTATGTGGCGCTGAAAGGCTTGGTAATATAATCATCTATGCCTTGTTCCAGTCCGGCGATGCGGTCGTCGAGGGATGCTTTGGCGGACAGAACGATGATGGGGATATGGCAGATGTTGTTGTTCTCTTTGATTAATCTGACCATCTCAAGTCCGTCCATAACCGGCATCATGACATCGCTGATGATAAGGTCGGGCAGATTGTCGGCGGCACGTTGCAGTCCCTCTTCGCCGTTGGATGCCGTTATGACGGTGTAGTTCTCCGACAGGATATTTCTCAAAAAGGCTTTGAGCTCTTCATTGTCTTCTACGACCAGTATGGAGAAATTGTCAGAATTGCGTTCCTGTTCCTCTTTTTCCTCTGTCTCTTCGATAGCTTGCATGCTGTCGGCGGGGTGAGGGGTTGAGTCCAGGCTGTCATTCAGGATGAATTCGACTTGTCCATCTTCTTCAAATACTTCTTTCTGTAAGGGCAGAATGACTGTGAAGCGGCTGCCAGTACCGGGTTGGCTGTCCACTTCGATAGTGCCGTGATGCATTTCCACCATTTCTTTTACCAGAGACAGGCCGATGCCGGAAGACGGTTGCAGGATATTCTGTTTTACTAATGATTCGAAGCGTTGGAAGAGGGAGTGTTGTTTTTCCGCCGCGATGCCGATGCCTTCGTCCGCCACTTCTATCTCCACTGTCTTTTCTTTCGTCGAGATGCTGACTGTTATCGACTTGTCGGCAGGCGTATATTTAAATGCGTTGGAGAGCAGGTTGAAGAATATCTTTTCAAATTTATCCCTGTCCACCCAGCTATATACGGATTCAACCTTGGTATGTAACCGGTAGTTGATGTGCTTTTCTTCCGCTATCAGCCTGAAGCTGTTCATTACTTTTTGCAGGAGCGGCACCAAGTCTGTCTCTTCTATCAATAGCTTCATCTTCTGGTTCTGAATCTTGCGGAAATCCAGTATCTGGTTCATCAACCGGAGCATACGCTCGGTATTCTGATGCACTAACGTAAGATGTTCGCGTGCGGAAGGTGAAAGGGGCTCATTCTCCAGAACTTCCGTTACAGGACTGCTGATTAGAGTCAGCGGAGTGCGCAGCTCATGGGAAATGTCGGTAAAGAAACGCAATTTGATGTTGGCTAATTGTTGCTCCATATCGACTCTGTGGCGCAGCCGGTAGATGTAGAACAGTACATATACGATTGTGGCTGTGAAGAGTATGAACAGGACGAAATAGAGCAGCCATGCCCAATAGGTTTCCCAAAAGGTGGGAAGTACGTGTACAGACATGGTACGTACATTATCCGTCCATACGCCGTCACTGTTCGTTGATTTTATCTGTAACTGATATTTGCCTGCGGGTAAGTTGATATAGCTTGCAGACCGGTTATTGTCGGCTTCGTTCCATTCTTCTTCCAGTCCTTGCAGGCGGTAGGCATATAAAATGCCTTTCGGATTCACATAATCGAGCGCGGCGAATTGGAAAGTGACATTCCGTTGCGACGGCTCGAGTTCCAGTTCTTTCAGGTTGTCGATGGAATAATCCGTGGAGTGTCCCTGAATCTTAAGTCCCGTGAACACAATAGGCGGAACATATCCGCTCTTGTGCATCTTTTCGGGAGAGACTTCAAGAAATCCCTTATCCGTCCCTAATACTATCTGGTTACGGGCATTGATGACAGGAATCGCTTCCGAGAAATTAAACTCCTGATAAATAGAACTCAACTCGTAGTTTTCAAACGTTTCTTTGACGGGATTGAATTTGGAGAGGGCTATCTCCGAAACAACCCATAACTGGTTCTGTGTATCTTCAATCATCGAAAGTGCCAAATCCGAAGCCAGTCCGTTATTCTTGTCATAGTTCTTGAACCGGATATTCTCGCTGAGTAGCTTTTCAGATATGACTTTGTTTACTCCACCGGTAAAACTAATGATATAAGTAGTCTGGTTCTTGTCGGTGTATATGTGCATGATGTCGTTGGCGCTGAGGCTGTTCTTGTCTCCCGGCCTGCGGATATTCCGGTAGAATTTGATTTCTTCCAGGCGCTCGAAGTTGTTTGAGAATGTGAGCAGCCCGTTGGTCGTTCCCACAAGGATAACTCCCCCCGGTGCTTCGGCGATGTTCCGCACTTTCATGCCATAGGCTATGGGGTAGTTCCTCAGTTCATTGTTGCCATGGATAAAGGATATTTTACCGTCTTTGGCTTGTGTGAGCAGGTTTAATCCGCCGCCATAGCATCCTACCCAGATATGATTGCGGCTATCCTGATAGATGGCATAGATACTGTTACTACTCAGGCTGTAAGGATTGTCAGGCTGATGTTCAAAATGATGGATAGAGTAATGGTTTGTCCCTGTTTTCCTTAATTGGAAAAGGCCGATGTCTTTCGTCCCCAACCATATATTATTGTTTTTATCTTCCAGAATGGAATATACTCCGTTGTAAAACGGTTGCTTTTCTTTGACGATGTTTCCCTGGGAGGACAGATAACCTTCCAAAGTACCGTCAGGCGCGTATATTTGAATATAGTTCGACTTGGATGCCGTCCATAAGCGGTTGTTGCTGTCACGTAGAAAGGCACGTGTTTCCGCTTCATAGTCAGTCAGGTTGAATTGATAGCTTTGTGGGAAGAAGCATAGCTTTTCTACACCGCGTGCTGTCGCAAACCAGCAGTTGCCCTGATTGTCCAATGTATAAGATCTGACTAACGGGCTGAAAATAGATTTGGGATTATTGATGTCCGTAAGAAGCGGTTTGAGGGTTTTCTCCTTCCTGTCGTAATAGCAGAAGTTTCCTTCGGTGGGAAGCAGCCATAGATTCTCTGCTTTATCCTCAAAGATAAGTTTGCGGCTTTTGCGCCCATGTTTGATGATTTCATCTTTGGGAGTGAAAAGGTGTTCTTTTTCGTTGGTAGTGAGGTTGATATGAATGATTCCCGGGTCTTTGGAGAATATCCAGAGTTCTCCCAAGTGGTCTTGATAGACCGTTTCCACATAATTGGAGAGTTGGGTGGCGGTGCGGATATCTATCTGCCGGAAGCTGTCTTCCCGGGTGGAATAGAGTATCAATCCGTTATCCGTTCCCAATGCCAGCATCTCTTTTCCCAAGGCGGTCACGTTATTTATTTTGCCGTGCGGATAAGGGATATCTACGAACTTCAGCTTCTTGGTGTGGAAATCGTATTTGGCCAATTTGTCATTTTCTGCAATCAGGTAGATGGTTTCTTTTATCTGCGTGATAAATTGGAAGGGAAAGTCGGTATCCAATGTCTTCTTCCCTATGATTGAAATGCCTTTGTCGGTCAGTATCCATTCATCTTCTTCCGAATCCTGATAAACGTTGACTATCTGGTCGCCTTTCAGGTTGTGACTGGAAGTAGCGTAGAGTGTGATGCCTTCTCCCTTTTTGCACAACTGTTCGTCTACCCTGAATGCATATCCGTTTTCACAGAGAATCCAGGCAATGCCTTTTTTCAACGAATAAATGCGTGTGACATAATTCGTTTGTTTGGTAGAACGCTCTATCGGTTGAAGGACGTCTATGAACTTCTCGGTTTCGACATCGAAAAGGCAGGCCTGCCCGTCGTAAGTGGGACACCATATATCTCCGTATCTACTTTCTGATATGATTCCCATACGGTTACTACCGAATGCATAGGCACTTTCTTGTGAAGTCTTATAAGTCTTGAAGGTATAACCGTCGAATTTGTTGAGCCCGTTCCATGTACTGAACCATACAAGCCCTTTCCGGTCTTGTAAAATACTCATTACCACTCCTTGGGCAAGACCGTCACTGACAGAGAAATGCTTTACCTGACAGATGGGTTGGGCGATGATTACAATCGCTGCCAGCAGGATAAAAGATAGAGTGATGAGCCGTTTCATAGTAGTTGTTTTTAATGTCCAAGCAAAAATAAATAAAACAAACCGGAAAAGAAAACAGGAAAGGCGGATTGAACGAATTATCCTCTTTTTTGATTATTTTTTCCTCTTATGTTGATTGCATTATCGCCCCCTTTCCGGTGCTTTATTGAAACTTAAAGAAACGACAGTTATTTAAACCAAAATCCTCTTTATATTCTTATTAGGAATATAAAGAGGATAATTTTATTGACAAGAGTTGCATGGGGTATGGTGAGATGAAATCATAATTGGGGAATAAATTGCACAAGACTTTCACAAGTATCCTCCCGTCAATGCCTAAAATCGAGGCAAAGCTAATTAAATAGATTTTTAAATTACCATATTTATTAATTTATCTTATGGTCTTTATGATTATTTTAATATATTGAAGATATTTTGGGGCATCTTTTTTTACCTCGCTGATTTTTCTTATGTTTGTAGATTAAATAATGAATGAACAGAATGAATATGCCAACTCCTTTTCTATATAATGATTTTCCTACTTTCTTGCGTAAGTATTTTCCATACAAAGTACAAAAGATATCATTGAATGCAGGTTTTACTTGTCCCAACCGGGATGGAACGAAAGGGTGGGGCGGCTGTACGTATTGCAACAACCAGACTTTCAATCCGGATTACTGCCGGACGGAGAAATCCATCGTTACCCAACTGGAAGAAGGCAAGTGCTTTTTCGCCCATAAATATCCGGAAATGAAATATCTTGCCTATTTTCAGGCATATACCAATACCTATGCGGAACTGGAAGGATTGAAGCGCAAGTATGAAGAAGCGTTGGAAGTGGATGATGTAGTGGGCTTGGTGATAGGTACGCGTCCGGATTGTATGCCGGAAGGCTTGTTGCGCTATCTGGAAGAGTTGAACAAGCATACTTTCCTCATGGTGGAATATGGCATTGAAAGTACTTGCGACAAGACTTTGCGACGCATTAACAGAGGGCATACTTATGCGGATACAGTAGAAGCGGTCGGACGGACTGCGGCATGCGGTATCCTGACGGGCGGGCATGTCATTCTCGGACTTCCGCGAGAAACGCATGACACGATGGTGGAACAGGCGGAAATACTTTCAGAACTGCCGTTGAGTACTCTGAAGATTCATCAGTTGCAACTGATTTGCGGCACACGTATGGCGCACGAGTATGCCGAAAATCCGGCTGATTTCCATTTGTTTACAGAAGTAGGTGAGTATATTGACTTGGTGATTGACTATGTGGAACATCTTCGTCCCGATATAGTAGTGGAGCGTTTTGTCTCCCAATCTCCTAAAGATTTATTAATAGCACCGGACTGGGGATTGAAAAATTATGAATTTGTAACACGTTTACAAAAAAGAATGAAAGAAAGAGGTGCTTATCAAGGTAAGAAGTATAGGG
>ERZ650918.236-NODE-236-length-64234-cov-15.113370_pt1 | contig 64234 bp, 35 predicted proteins | sample MGYA00514758_ERZ650918 | MGnify/ENA metagenome assembly ERZ650918 | reverse complement strand
CAACTAACTCGCAATGAATTAGTTGCCTTAAATTTTATTATTTTAGGAATATCCCCAAGTAATGGAACACTTTATCTACCGTCAGGAAACAATCCGCACCATCAAGCCCAATTACTTCAACGGCTCTTCTTCAACTTCACTCTTATAATAACCGGCTGTCAGTGTAAAGAAGTTCTCTTTCATTTCCTCCAGCAACGGTTCGTTTCCCACAACCCTGTTTTCCTGCTGAGCTTTATCTTCTTTAAGATTGAATAAGGCATATTCGGGCAAATTACCCAGTTCGTTGCCGGTAAGATTTCTTTCCTGCCCACAATACGGTGGAATCATCATCCAGTCGCCCTGACGATACGCCATACGGCCTTGCGCTTCGACAACTAGATTTTCACGCGCCTGAAGTTTTTTGCCCATAAAAGTATCCAGATACTCACGGCTGTCAAGCCCTTCGGGCAAGGAAGCGTTCACCAATTTGCCCAACGAAGCTATCAGGTCCATTTGACAAATCAACGCATCCGATATAACGGGAGAAATCGTTCCTTTCCAATAGACGAATAACGGGATGTGTGTTCCGCCGTCAAAGAGACTATACTTTCCCCCGCGCAATCCACCGGCAGGTTTATGCTCACCCACTTTCTCGGCAGCATCGTCTTTATAGCCGTCGTTCAGCACCGGGCCGTTATCGCTGGAGAAGATTATCATCGTATTTTCCAGCAAACCTTCCTTCTCCAGATGAGCAATGAGTTCGCCGACACACCAATCCGCCTCAACAATTGCATCTCCGCGGGGCCCCATTGTAGTTGTACCTGCAAAACGGCTATGAGGTGCGCGGGGTACGTGTGGCTGATGAAGCCCATAGTAGAGGAAGAAAGGCTCGTTTTTATGTCCGGACACGAAATCCTTCACTTTACCGACAAAATAATCCGCCATGTCCTCATCCACCCAACGGGCAGCTTTGCCGCCTTTCATATAGCCGATGCGAGGGATACCGTTTACAATTGAGTTGTTGTGCCCGTGCGCCCACTCCATTTTCAATAATTCAGGGTTGGACAATGCGGTGGGTTCACCCTCAAAGTTCTTCTCATAGCTCACTTCTATCGGGTCGTCCGGATCCAAGCCGACCACCTTCCCATCTTCTACATATACCGTAGGCACACGGTCGTTCGTCGCGGCAATGAGGCATGAATAATCAAAACCTATTTCCTTTGCTCCCGGTTTCACAACTTCGTTCCAGTTTACATTTCCGTTGCCCATACCCAGATGCCATTTGCCGATAGCTCCTGTCGTATAACCGGCGGACTGCATCATTTTAGGCAGAGTGAACTGATGTTCGTCGATAATCAAAGGAGCGTCTCCGGGCAGAATTTTGGCGTCTTTGTTTTTCCACGGGTACATGCCGGTCATAAGCGCATACCGGCTGGGAGTAGATGTGGCGGATGTAGCGTAGCCGTTTGTGAAACATACCCCTTCGTTAGCCAGCTTGTCGATATGCGGAGTATGTATTGTGGCAGAGCCATACGCACTCACATCACCGAAGCCTAAATCATCTGCAAGGATGACAATAACGTTTGGTTTTTCTGCTGTCTCCGAAGTACATCCGGCAAAACAGATTGCCAGTAATAATATATAAAAGTTCTTCATGCTGTTTATTTATTTTAGTTAGCTATATCCTTGGCTTAGTCGGCTACAAATCCCCAAGTTCCGTTTGCGGGACGCAAGTCAACAGGGGGAATCACCTTTTTATTGCGGTCGGCAGTCAATTTGCCTTCTTTATAAAACAGTTCGGTGACGTGCACGTAGCAAGTCTGTTCGTCCGGTCGTCTATCTGCCGCCTGTTTGTTTTTCTTATCCAAAAACGGCTGGCAGAAGTAAAAGACAAAGGCACGCTCACCCAATACGACAACTCCCGGATGACGTACCGGCCCTTTCTGCAATTCATGTTCTCCGTCTTCTTTCATCAGTTCTCCCATAAATTTCCACGACTCCAAGTCCTCCGAACGATATACGGGAAACCCGGCAGAAGTATGGTCGGTCATCAGCCAGTAATATCCTTTCCAAAAGAAAGCGTATGGAGCTTCCTGATAACCGTATCCGGTCAGTTTGATATCATTCACATCTCCCTTGGCAGGTCCCATATATTTCCATTTGTCAGCCGGTTTATCCAGGTTGTCCGTCGTCACACGAAACGTGTTCACACCTTTCTGTCCTTTCACAATATCCCTGTGATACAGATTCCATATCCCGTCTTTCTTCACCAGAGTGGCGTCTATCGAACTGAAAGGTACGTGCATAATCTTATACGTCTGCCAGCCGTTCAGTAAATCGTCGGCAGGTGCCTGCAAATGCAACAGGAGACTTTCCGGGATTCCCCAACGCCCACCCCTTCCGTTTCCTTTCTTAAAGGTCAGAAACATGTGGTATCGTTTGCCTTCTTTCACAATGCCGGGTGCCCAAAGCACATCTCCACCCATCGGTTCACCGCCAACACCGTCTATTTTTATATATCCTTTGTGCTTCCATTGCTTCCAATCCTTAGAAACCGCCACTCCGATAGCCAAAGCCGGCAACGGTGCGCCTTCACAAACTGCCCGACGAGATGTGTAGAACATCCACCATTCTTCTTCGTATTCATTCCATATCACTTCCGGATCGGCTGCCCCTTTATATACAGGATCTGTGTAAAGAGGCACGGGACACGCTTCTTGTGCTTTCAAAGGGAAAATGGATACCCATACAAGTATCCATCCCCATAAATAAACATTCTTCATCAAATGTTTCTTATTGATTACCATTCTTCAAAACGCAAATCCTTCAACGGGTCTTGCCTGCGAATCAAGGTTTCTTCTACCTCATACTGCTTGCCTTCTTTCGTGAAGCGATACTTCAATGAGATTTCAAGACGTTCTTTCGTGTCATCAAAACTTCCACTTCCATCGGTAATCGCAAGTCCTCCGTCAAGCGCCTCTACGATTACCGTATGGTCCGGTTGCATTGTCATTTTCACATTTTCCGTACTGGCTACCGTATAGTCCGCGACACCTTCCCTTACAATCACATTTTTGGACAGCGAGCTTACATTGCGAGTGATATTTTGTGACAAGTCTTTATTCTCGTATATTTTAGTTTCCACCACTTCACCCGTAGCATTCAATTCTTTCAGTTTACCTTTCACATAGTAAGTTCCATGATAGGTGCTGATATATTTAATTGCCACAACACTGGTTTCTTGTCCTTCCAGCATTTTGTCTAAAGAACTATCCGTTATCTTAAAAGGAAGGGCATAATATACCTTCGTCGCATTCTCGTCGGCATAAAAAGCATCGGTAAAGTTAATTGTGACATCCGCTACCGCCAAGGAATTTTTAGAGACTCTGAAGGTATTCGCATCCGACAACGTGTAATACTCTTTGGGAAGAAGTGTCAATCCAGTTCCGTCCAGCAAGGCCGGGTCAATCTCAAATTCCGCCCAGTCGCCCGTGTCCACTTCTCTTTTGCCGCCAATAGCCACTCCCACTTTTATAGACATATCTCTGTCGGCAATCACCGTACGCAAAGGCTTTTGAGAAGCAAAGTAAGTGGTCGAGTATTCGTAGTCTTTCGCATACTCCTCATAACAAGATGTCATCAACAACAGACACATCATGCAATACCAGCAAATATTTATCTTTTTCATCATTCTACAGTTTATTAGTTATCATTTCCAACCTAAGTTATTGACAAGATTCGGATTCTTCACACATTCATTATAAGGCAGTGGAGAATAGTAGTAACGGATGTCATCAAACTTACGCGCCTCCACTTCTTTGGATGTATCATAATGCAAAACGCCATTCTGTTCCGTCACCTCAACTCCCCTTACCGGTTCATTCAAAGGCAACAGGCACCTGCGCATATCATAGTAACGGTGGTTCTCAAAAGCCAGTTCCAACCGTCTTTCATTCTGTATCAGTTCGCGGAAACTTTCCTTATCGTCAGCCATTTCATCCAGATATCGCGTATCTGTGATTCCACCCGATGCTTTACGGATTGTTTTAATCACGTCATAAGCTGAATATTTGCAAGTCACGATATTGCCTTCCGCATCCTGATAAGTTCCCTTCACTTTTGGACCCCATGCCTCATTGGCGGCTTCGGCAAAGTTAAGAAATACTTCCGCTTTACGAAGAATCGGATAATAATGTTGTGCATTAGTGGACGTAATCGGATCAAGCATAGCTTCTTTCTTGCTCAGGAATTTCGCCAGGTAGTAGCCGGAGCGTGAAGCCTTAAAGTCATAGGACGGAGAATCTTTACCGCCATAAACCACATCCAAAGGTAATCCGGTGCCTCCATACGTAGCTCCATGATAATAAACAGTCAAATAAAAGCGGTTATCACGTCCGTTATAAGGATCTGACGCATCATAACCTGAATTTCCCGTATCAGCAATGGGATATCCGCTCTCTTTCATCGGGTATGCGTCTATCAGGTTTTGAGAAGGAATCGTATTTGCTTTTCCTAGATAGTAAGGAGTAAAATGCCTGGTTTCCAATTCCTTTGTATTATGATAGGTACGGAATACAAATTCTGCCGGAGTCGTATTGCCTGCATCAGCCAGATCTGTTGCCTGCAAAGCATAGAAATTGCCGAAACCGGACATCTTCAACACTTCATCCGCCACTTTCGCAGCTATTTCCCACTGACTTTTATAAACAGCATCATTCACCACGGTAAACTGCCCCATTCCTTGAATCTTCGTACATGCATCCGTCTGATACGCCGGACTGGCTGCATACAAAGCCACTTTACTTTTTAAAACAGCAGCAGACAGTTGAGTGGCACGTCCTATCTCCGTTATGCCCAATACCGGATCCGAACCGGTATATGACAACGGCAGGTTTTCTATTGCGTCATCACAATCCTTCATTATTTGTTTCGCACACTCTTGATACGTATTACGTTCAAAGGTAGTCGGTTGCTCCGCTTCTTCCTCCGTTATAAAATGCAATGCCAACGGATATCCCAAAGCGCTGCCGTCGTCTGTCTTACCTCCATACTGTTGCAAGAGCTGAAAGCCCCAGAAAGCACGCAAGAAATAGGCTTCGCCACGCAGACGTTTCTTATATGCAGCGTCTTTTTCTTTGTCCACCTTATCATACAAAGTCGCGTCAGTCAATCCATTTTCCAAGAAAGTGTTGATATACTGGAACTGCTGATAGCAAGTAGCCCAGTTGCCCAAAGGATTATTGGTAGCGGAAAAGTTGCCGGTCACCAATTTATAGACAGACGAGCCGTACTGGCTTGTCAGGGCATTGTCCGTGGCAGCATCCAAAAAGTTTTCACCATAATTGTCCGGACGTTTAGGGATAGCAGCATACGCATTATTCAAAACGCCCTGTGCAATATCAGACACACTCCAGATATATTTCTGTTCCCACTCATTGTTAGGCTTTTCCTCGAACGTATCATCGCAAGCCACCAATGTACCCAAAAGTAACGGGGTGATATATAAATACTTTACTATTTTCATCATCGTATCTATTAAGAGTTAGTTAAAAGGTTACAGTTAAACCACCGGTCAGCGTTGTATATACCGGATAGTTCGTAACGCCGGCATTCATCATCTCCGGATCCAAGTCTTTCTCTTTCGACAGGACGAAGAGATTGGTTCCCCGGCCAAAGAGTTTCACTTTCTTCACCAGGCTGTTTTCCTTTTTGTTGGTAAACGTATAACTAAGTTCCACGTTCTTCAGACGGAAGAATGAGGCGTTTTCTATCCAGAAACTGGAGTTCACGAAGTTATTATCTCCCTGAGTGGTTGTCAATCGTGGATAAGTTCCGTTCGGATTATTCTCCGGATGATACCTGTCAAGCACTACCTTCGAATACTTGTCCTCTTCCTTGTTCCAATAATAAGAATTGTTCTTAAAAGCGTCCAAACCGAATTCGGCAGTTCCTAGAATATACAATCCCCAATTCTTATACTGCAAATTGACATCAATGCCTAAAGCTGTTCTCGGGTGAGAGTTGCCCAACATCTTTTTATCTCTTCCGTCAATATATCCGTCACCATTAAGGTCGGCATATGCAATATCACCTTCCTGATAACTTCCGAGCAGCTGGTTGCTTCCTTGCAATGGGACATCCTTACCAAACAATCCTTGTGACTGGTAGCCGAACATGGCATCCGTGGGTTTTCCTACGGCTTTGGTATATTTGTCAGGGAAATCGACCTCGTTCCACTTCAGCAGCTTATTTTTAGACCAAGTAAGATTGGCTCCCACCTGATAATACAAGTCACCGTTTCTGTCATTCCACTGTACGTAGGCGTCTATACCATTATTGCGAACTTTTCCCATATTGGCAAAACTTACAAAAGGACCTAAGACATCCATTTGCATGGCACTCTTGCTTCCTATAATCTGGTCGCGCACTTCATTGAAGTAGTTTATCTCCGCTTTCAAACGATTCTGCAAAAAGAAACCTTCTATACCTATGTTCCACTCCGTAGAGCGCTCCCACTTCAAGTCTTTATTTCCAAAACGGACGAATTTAGTCGTATGGATAGTTGTCTTATTCTGTTCTCCTAAAGAGAGATTATCGCCATTCTGCCAAGCTGTGTTATACAAGAGGAAGTCTGTAGCCCTATCATATCCCAATACACCGAAGCTCGCTTTTAACTTCAGGTAATTGACGGATTCATTATCAGCCAAAAACGCTTCATTAGAAAGTATCCAGCCGGCTCCTATCGCTCCGGACATGAAAAAACGGTTGCTATCAGCAAAACGGTTGCTTCCCATAAGAGCCAAATCGCCTTCAAGTGCATAACGATGATCATATACGTAGTTCATACGAAGAGTTGTATTTGTATTTTTGATGTCCTGCTCGCCACCTTTCGTCTCGTCCTGATAATAATTATAAGCTAATACTGCTGTCACATCATGTTTACCAAACCGATTCGTATATCCCACATTAGCACGCCAGCCCAATGTTCTCCGCGTTTCTTCTTTCACACGCGACTGGTCGTCCTGCAAACTTAGTTTCTTCATCTGCAAAAATTCCGGAACCCCGTCAACGATACCACGAATAGCATAGGTAGGATAGACGTTCGTCTGTCCCTGTGTAAAGAAGTTATAATTATCGAAAGTTATAAATGCACTCGCTGATAGTCCTTTCACAAATTTGTCTAAAGTAAAATCAAGTCCGATATTAGTCTGACTCGTTATATATCTTTCGGATCTAAAACCGCCATATTGCATATCTGCAAGCAAGTTGGCCGGATGACGTAAGCTTGAGCCGAAATAAGGTATTCCTTTTTCATCAGGAGCTATTCCTAAATCGTCTGGTGAGATCGTCAAAGGATATTCATTCGGACGAGTAGTGGACAGAGCCGTGAACACATCACCATTCCCCATACTGCTCCAACTCTTCATTTCCAAACGGGCAGCAGCGTCGGCAACGACACTCAAATAGTCGGTCACCTGAATATCCAGGTTTCCACGTACATTCAGACGATTCAAATCCGGACGGTCGCCAATTTTTTCAAACCCGTTGCCACCTACGTAGTTGGCGATCATCGAGTATTTTACTTTATTACTCCCTCCATTCAAATCAACCATTGCCTTGCGATACATACTCTGCTTCTGCAGGAAGTAGTCATAATAATCCACGTTCGGATACAGTAAATCATTAGAGCCAGTAGAGTTCTTATACCCATTTAGCTGAGTATCCGTATAAAAATTCGGCAGTCCATCGTTACGTCTGGCTTCATTATACAGACTGGCATAATTATAAGAATCTAGATATTCCGGTGTACGGGTAGTCATCATAACACCGGCTTCAACGGAAGCGCGTATCACTCGTTTGTTCGCTTCCCCCCGTCTAGTAGTCACCACTAGCACGCCATTAGCCGCACGGGCACCGTACAGAATTTTTGCCGTCGCATCTTTCAGTACCTCAATGGTCGCTATCTCTTCGGGAATGATATCTTCCATGCTGCGTTCGATTCCATCGACAACTACAATAGCCTGATTGTTATCTTTACGGTGCAATCCGCGTACAAACAGACTTGAGCTATTCAAAGCAAATGCTCCGGAATTGGAGCGCACCACCAAACCCGGTATACGTCCTTGCAATGTATTCGATAATGAGAAGTCCGGATAAGTGGATAATTCTTCTCCTGTTACAGAACTGACAGCTCCCACCAAATCCTTCTGATTGGTTGTCCCCCCATCCGGACGGTTAATTCTATATTTACCGGAAGCTAACATCTCCGTTTTCTTCAGTTTCAACACCTTAGGAAACTGCTGCTTGGACAAATCAACAATCGCATCCTCGTAGCCCAAAGCTTCTACCAACAAGACTCCGTTCGCTTTCGTCTGTATGGAGACTTTTCCCGCCTTATCCGAAAAGTGTGAGATTGCTCCTTCTCCGGCTATAATCTCCGCATCCTTTATCGGATTATTATTCTCGTCCACAATAGTCGTCTCAATGTTTATAATTAAGGCAGACTTCGTAGTTTTCGGCTTCTTCCTGTTCTTCTTATTTTGTGCACTAACAGGCATAGTTGCACAAAGACCAAATGCCAGAATTAAACTACCTGCATATATTTGATACTTATTCATAGTTTTATCTTTAAAATAGTGACAACGTTATTACTCCCATCCCGGATTCTGAACCAGATTATTCAGAGACGAAGCGTCATTCATAGAGAATGGATACCAATAGTTTCTCATTTCGAATTTACGTTCTTCCGGAATTACATCGATTATCTCATAGGTAAACTCCAACGTACTCTTATCCTCTACCTTCGCATGATTCTTATTTTTCGGAGTAGCCTGCATTCCCTTTATCGGATATTGTCCTGTGAAAAGCTCATGGGCAATCATCCAACGACGGATATCCCACCAACGATGATCTTCAAACATTAACTCAACGGCACGCTCCCGACGGATAGCTTCTCTGAACGCCTGTTCATCATTATAAATGTCAGCAGGAACATTACCGATACCAATACGGTTACGAATCACATTAATGGCATCTAAAGCGGACAACTCACAACCTTCGACTTTAGCCGTAGCACTTCCCGTTGCTTCGAAAGAGGCTTCAGCCAAGTCCAAATAAACCTGAGAAACACGGATGAAGACAGTAATCACACGATATAATCCATATAATTCCTTCCACTGGTCTGCCCCCTCCCACAGGAATTTCTTACAAAGATATCCTGTCTGCTGGCGTTTGTTGGTCTGATTATTTTTAATCACAGTATTATACATATTACCATCTTTATAGGTTGTTATGTACTGCTTCTTCCCACTCTTATTTTCTCCCCACTTATTCCCGAAATAAAGAATATTATTATAGAAACGGGGGTCCCTGTCCGTATAAGGATCCTGACTATCATAACCAGCCTTACTATGAGTTATAGGATAATAAAAGCCATCCTCTCCCTTCTTCTCATACAGATCTACCATATTCTGTGTAGGAGCGTTGTATGCAACAGCATCATTTCCAGTACCTGACGCATACTCTCCAGCCAGCCAAAAAGCCCGTATATATCTTTTATAGTTATATCCACTCTGCTCTTCCTGTATTCTATTATACCATAAGTATTCAGGTTGCACATACGGCGGTACAGTCCAATAGAATATAGTAGGATATTCTTCTTTCGTCATCAAGCGATTCTCTGTTTGGGGATGTTTTTTTATATAATCCAGAACCGCCATTGCCGATTGGGCAGCCACTTTCAAACGTTCTCTATCATATCCCTTCACCTGTACCGATGACAAGTCATTTTGCATCAGAGGGCTGGCATCATACAATTGTGCCATTGATTTGAATGCCATTGCCGCAACTTTATTAGGACGTCCGGTATTATTATCATCCCACACATCCGGTAGCATAGAAATAGCCTTTTCAATGTCTGTCATCATCCAGTCGTGAGATTCATGATAGGTTTTACGTGGTAAATCTTCATCTCCTTCACCTATGAACAACTGGTCGAAAATGGGCATTCCTCCATAACGTTTAATCAGTTGAAAATAAAACCAAGCTCTCAGAAAATGAGATTGTCCCAACAACTCATCTTTCTGTTCCTGAGTCAGGCTGGAGACCAAATCTATATCACGAATCACACGATTCACAATACGTATGCCCTTATAAGCTTTCCAAATAGAAGTTCCTCCTTTCGCGTCAGTCACACCGACTTCAAAATCAGCGCCTTCCTTGGATAGCCAGTTTCCGGAATTGACCAGCCTGGCCTCTGAGAAATTATAAAGAGATGCAAATTCATCGGAAATAGCGCCAATATGCGTACGACCATTCTTATAAGAATCGTAATCATGGAAATTATCCAAGAAGTTATAAGCACGATCCATAAATCCTCTCATAGAAGCATAATTCTTATAAACATCATCTTCGGACAAGCCCATATCCGGAGACTTATCCAGGAAATCTTCGCAAGAGGTGTGTAAACATAATAAGAATACATAAGACACACCTATAAGTATATTTTTTATTTTCATATTCATCATTATTATATATTCTTAGAATGAAAGCCGAACTCCGACATTATATCGGCGAACAATCGGATAAACATCTCCGCCGCCCGTTTCCGGGTCCCTCCGATCATCTACCCCGGATATTGTAAATAAATTATTTCCATTTACATACAACTGGCAACTGCTTATATTCATTTTTTTAATCCATTCTTTTGGAAATGAATAATTCACCTCCAGATTCTTAAGCCGGAGATAGGAGTGATTGGTATATGAAAAGGTGCTCTCTTTACTATTATAATCATTCACCAAATGGACAGAAGGACGAACGATATTACCGGACAAAGCGTCCTCAGGTGTCCAACGTTCTAATGTATTCGGCTGCGCCTTTATATTTCCTTGAGGAAAATCCCACAAGAATGCACCGATTTGTTCCTTATAGACTCCTGTCGCTGCATAAAACAAGGCATTCACTCCAAAGCCCTTATAAGTAAAGCCCAGGGTCAAACCATAAGTGGTCAAGGGATAATTCAAATGTTCGGCAGGAGCCATGTCTTTCGAATCAACCACTCCGTCGCCATTATAATCCATATAAGCTAAATCACCGGGAATCAACTTGTCTTGCGAACCATTCACTATGCCGCTTTGCGTATAATTAAAGATATCATCTATAGAAGATAAGTTTCCCGTTACCAGATATTTTTTCACATAGCCTATCGGTTTTCCCGCGGCTTTCAGATAATCGTCCAAACGATTGGGATCATCTTTAAACACGATACGGTTCTCACTTGTCGCAAAATTAAATTTAGCAAAGTAAGAGAAGTCCTTTCCGATTTTATCATTCCAACCAAGTTCCAGCTCCAAACCATGATTCTTAGTTTCACCGATATTTACGGAAGGAAGTCCGGTTCCCATCCACGGAGCTACTGTATTGCGCGACATCAAAATTCCGGTACGCTTCTCGTCAAACAAATCCAAGTTTAATTTCAACTTTCTCAGAATAGTCATCTCAATACCAATATTCTGTTTGACAGCCGTTTCCCAAGTAGCATTCTGATAGGCCAACTTACCTTCCGTATATAAGGGACCATAGGTCACATTCTGGTTTTTACCAAAAGTCACATTTCCTCCCGACTCAAACAACTGAATATAATTGAAACGGGGCGCACCTTTGTCACTACCAACTTCTCCATAAGAATAACGTAGTTTCAGGTTTGTCAACCACTTTTCTTGAATCTTCTTCATAAAAGGCTCTTCTGACAGTCTCCAACCTATTGAAAAAGAAGGGAAAAAGCCAAAGCGTTTGCCAGGAGCAAACTTTTCCGAACCGGTATATGCCGCATTCACTTCCGCCAAGTAACGCTCCTTCCAATTGTAAGTAACGCGTCCCACCCAGTCTTCTTCATAGGAAGCAAAAGACATTTTACTATTATTACCAGATTCTGTACTATCGGTTATCTTTCGGTTAAAGACAGCTAATGCCGTTACATTGTGGTCATTAAAACTCCTTTGATAATTCAAGGCAACTTCATAATACAGTTTTCTTCCGTAATCTTTAAAATTATCATGACTTGCTCCAACCGGACGATCCTCCTCCATTTGTGAAGTCGGGAAACGATCCTCCCGAATCAACGGATAATCAATAGTGCCGTCAGCATTGACTATCGGGTTTGCATAATCATAAACCCTATAATAACGTATAAATGCATTGCTGGAAGCTTCCGCATCATTCATCCCATAAATACGAGCCTTAAAAATACTCGACTGCCTGTCCGAATACGTATTATATGAAACAGTAGCTTTTACAGAAAGCCCTTTCGTTATCATATCCAGATTTTGCTTCAGAATAACATCATAGAAACCTTGAAACGACTTGTAATGACGTTGCCCCTGACTATTCATTTGAGCCACAATATTACCAGCCCCCTGTCCGTCAGCTCCCCATTCTCCATCAGAGTATTTAATTGGGAATAAATTAGTGGGGGATTGAATAAACGGATTAAAGATATAACCATCTCCATTATCAGCATCCCGATAGCCCGGTTGGTTTCTATATCCCATCTTACCGGCAATATTAACAGAAAGCGTAGTCGATTTTGTTATTTCAAAGTCAAAATTAGAACGCCAGTTATATCTCTTGTAATAAAAGCGGGGGTCAAAATCCTGTTGCTTCTTCGTATTGTAGATATCACCGTCATTCAACATACCTACTGAAGCAAAATATGCCATGCGTTCCGTCCCCCCCCTGATATTTAAGTTATAGTTCTGTTGAAAGCCAAAATTGCCTACCATTTCATTCCACCAGTCCACTTGTGGAAAATAGTCATTATAAGGTCCATAATTACCGGTTGCATAAGCATGTTCCCAAGCAGAAACAGTCGATTCAGGAATAATCTTATCCCACATTCCATCATTAGCAGCGGCTTCATTATACATTTTCATTGAAGTCGGATAATCTGCCCATTTCAGCTCTGTAGTAGGCTGTTTAAATCCAAAATTGGCACTGAAGTTTACCACTGTTTTCTTGTTTTCTCCACGCTTAGTTGTTACAAGAATAACGCCATTAGCTCCTTTCACACCATAAACAGCAGTTGCCGAGGCATCCTTCAATACTGAAATAGACTCGATCTCATTTACATCTACATCATTAAAATTACGTTCCATACCATCCACCAGAATCAGCGGAGACGCATTTCCCCAAGTAGCTTTACCACGGATAAATATATCGGCAGCATCCGCCCCCGGCTTGGAAGAAGTATTAATAGCTACCACTCCCGGCATTTGTCCTTGCAACGCTTCAGATACAGTTGTAACGCTACCTACTTTCAGCAAGTCGTCACCTTTTGCCGTTGCAATAGAGCCCACACTGGAAGCTTTTTTCTGCTGTCCGTACCCTACGACAACTACCTCATCAATCTGTTGCATGTTCTCAGACATCACAACCTTGGACAAGTTAAGATTCGGTTTGACCACAATCTCAACATCCTTATAACCGATAAATGAAAACACTAAAACTTGATTCTTTTGCGCTTTAATAGAGAAATTACCATCCATATCGGTAATTACCCCATTGGTCGTTCCTTTCACTGTGACATTTACTCCAATCAGAGGTTCATTTAATACCTCATCCCAAACTTGCCCTTTCACTGTTATCTGCTGAGCATATCCGATTCCAATCGAGCACACCACGAGCAATAAGGCAAGTATAGACTTGACTTTCATGTTCTTCATATATTAAAAATTAAATGTGTTATTGTTCAAATGCAAACTTCCAATTGTCATTGGTCGTTCTGGCTTTCTGCATAATGCCCTTCAGTTCCTGAACCTTTTGAGGATACTGTTTCACCACATCAGCTATCTCACCGGGGTCGGTAGCTAAATTATACAATTCATATTTCTCTTTCTTCGGATTATTCACTTGCAGATGCAGTAATTTCCAGCCGTCTTTAATCACCGCTTGTTTACCTCCTTGTTCATGAAACTCGAAATAGAGATAATCGTGTTGTTTCTGCTTTCCTTTCCCTGTCAAAGTCGGCAAGTAAGAAATGCCGTCAATATCAGCCGGAGCAGTTGCACCGATTAGCTCGCATACAGTCGGCATAAAATCCCAAAATGTAGAAACCTGATAAGAAACTGAACCCTCCTGAATTACTCCCGGCCATTTCACGATAAACGGAGTACGTATACCGCCTTCATACAAGTCACGTTTTGTTCCGCGGAAAGGTCCGTTACTATCAAAATATCGTGGGTCATGTCCTCCTTCTTTATGCGTACCATTATCTGAAGTAAAAATAATTATAGTATTATCCAACACCCCTTTTTCTGCCAATAAGTCAACTACTCTTTTAACATCCCTGTCCAGACGTGTTACCATAGCAGCAAAAGTTGCTCTCGGTTTCTCTTGCGGACGATATCCTTTACCCGGATAAGGCACTTCCTCAAATTTACCGTCATAGTCAAATAATTCATTGTTAGGAACTATAATGTCTGCATGAGGAATGGTAGGAGTCAAATATAGAAAGAAAGGCTTTTCAGCATTCTTGTCCAGAAAGCCCAATGCTTTTTCCATTATCAGATCATGTGTATATACTTTTCCGCCAAGTTGCACGGGAGTATTGTTCTCAAACAGTTGCGTCGGATAATAATTATGAGCGTTTCCTTGTCCCAGATATCCAAAGAAATAATCAAAACCTTGTTTATTAGGATGCCCTTCGGCCGAAGGTCCTCCCAACCCCCATTTTCCTACGCATGCCGTTGTATAATTCTTTGTCTTAAATACTTCACCCAACGTCACTTCTTCGTCCGCCAAATTCAAATCATACTGACGACCGTCTGCAGCTGTATATCCTTTATTTCCTCTAATAAAAGAATGCCCCGTATGTTTCCCAGTCAGCAAAACGCAGCGGGAAGGTGCACTCACCGTTGAACCCGAATAATGTTGAGTGAATTTCATTCCTTGTTCCGCCAGCGCATCAATGGCAGGAGTCTTTATTCTTTCTTGCCCATAACATCCTAAATCGCCAATTCCTAAATCATCAGCCATTATAAATATTACATTAGGGCTTTTCTCCTTTGAATTCTGCTTCTGGGCATGCCCGGAAACAAAAGGAAGTATCAATGTAGTTGATGCTAATAGAATTTTGTTTACTCCATTCATTTGTGATTTCATTCCTTCATTAAATTAAAAGTTAAACATTCATTTTCACCGGACAAAAATAAACTCAAAGACAATAATATATTGGTGAGAAATAAGTCATTCAATGGGTAAAAACTAGTCATTTGAGCCTTTTTATACCGTTTTGAGTGCATTTCAGCGCAGCCATCTGTATAAAAGCGTATCGCTGATGTTTTTCAAGTCCGGAGCCTTTGGCATTTTCCGGGCGGAATGGTTCTACGTGATAAATGATATATGCTTTACCATCTTTCACGATCACACTCGGATGCCGGGCCTGACTCCAGTCTAATGTACGTGAAGACGAACCTGTTTTCATTATCTGACCGTGATACTTCCACGTAACGCCATCGTCAGAACTATAAGTAGCAAGTCCTTTGTGCGGATCGGTCAGCATGTAAAAGCGCCCCTTCAACCGAAAGACATAAACACCCTCCTGATAGTCTAATCCATGTACCTTTTTATCATTCACATCACCCAGCACATTTCCTTTTACTATCCAATTGTCCAAATCGTCACTTTCAGCGTACCGGATAGTTTTACGCCCTTTTGTTTCCGGGTTATTGATTCCGCCTACATAGTACATCCTGAATTTACCATTTTCCAATTTTACAACCGAAGCATCCAGGCAGTTATCCTCACCAATGGTGACATCCACACGCTTCCAGCCATTTAACATGTCTGTTACCGGAGCTTTATAATGAGCTATACACCCGCCCGTTCCCCACGGTGGCGTAGCATCTTCTTTATACGTAACAAACATGTGGGCTTCATCTCCGTCAATAATGACTCCCGGAGCCCAAAATGTATGCTCACTATCCGGTTTTCCTCCTTTGCCGTCAAAAAGACAATACCCTTTAAACGCCCAATTCTTAAAATCCCTGGAAGTTGCCACTCCTATCGGATTGCCACACGTGGCAGCCACTCCCAAAGCCGGACGTCTGCCTGTATAAAAAAAGAGCCACTCACCGGTTGCGGAATTCCAGACTATTTCCGGATCACAAGAACCACAATAATAAGGGTCGGCATAGATTGGAGCCGGCAATTCTCCGGTTTGTTGCCCCGCCACTCCGCATGAAAGCAATAATAGACAAATGATTATATATCCTTTCATATCCGGGGATTATTTTGATTTCAGATATTTCAATCTCCAATCCACCCCACTACATTTCTGCGGAACATCTGCCGGTTCCAAAGTAAAATGATAACCCAGACCGGTATCTTGCAAATAAGTAACGTCATTCAATATCAATAGTGATTCAGCTCCTGTTTTTGCAGCAAGCAAGGCTTCTTTCATCAATGCAACCGGTTCTACCTGCTTCACTTTTGCCAAAGCAACGACGGCACGGCTTTTTACATAACTGTGAGAGTCCTTCAATAACGATTTCAATTCCGGATATAAAGAGGCGGCCTTTTCGCCAAAAGAAGCACAAACGGTAGCCCCCCAATAACGTTCGACAGGATCAGAAGACTTTAACGCCTTTCGAAGAGTGGCTTCTCCTTGCTTGAAAGAAGACATCTCCAAATCTGCAATGTCAGAATAACGCCTGATAGAAGAAGCATTAGCCAAACCGAATGCTGTCGGATTCTGCCGGCCTTTCTCCAGCCAGACACATTCGGGGAAGAATCCCAAGTCACACTCTTTTATCATCGTAGCCTTTAAAATTCCCCGCAATTCCTTCAACTTGGAAGAGTAAGCCGGGTCGCCCGCTAAATTCCTGGTTTCGTATGGATCGACAGACAAATCATATAGTTCCTCTGCGCCCTGCGGCTCGAAGAAACGACTTTGTGCGTCATTCAGTTTACCACTCTCGTACATTGACAGCCACTCACGAAAAGCAGCCTGTTTATAACGATAAAAAGCATAAAGAGACTTCGAGTGGTAAGGTTGGAAGTTACGGGAATATTTAAAATTTCCCTTACGTAAAGTACGATTGAAAGCATACAGTTCGTCAAAACGATCACCATAACCATATACTTCGTCACGGGCATTCAATTTCTTCAATGAAATGCCCGTACCCAGAAAAGGAGTACCATCCATCTGTTCAGGGACTTGAATGCCTGCCAAATGAAGCAGCGTGGGGCCCAAGTCCATAAAACTAACAAAGCCATCCGCTCTTGTACCGACTTTTACCGGCAATTTATCTCTCCATTTTTTAGGGACATACACTACTAAAGGTACTTGTAAGCCTGTTTCTGTAGTATATCCCTTTGTTCCGGGAAGAGAACCACCGTTATCACCAAAATAGAAAATAAATGTGTTATCCAGTTCTCCGTCAGTTTCCAACATACTTATCAACTCGCCCAATTCCTTGTCCGAATCTTGAATACGGTCATAGAAAGTAGCATAAGTATATCTGAAAAGCTCGGTATCCGGATGATAAGGATGAACAAAAACATCAGAAGGAGAATTTACTGTAGGAGTTTCCCTTAGAGCTGTCTTTTTAAACTGCAACTTCCCCTCATGAGTCACCGCATTGGTACGTACATGGAAAAAGGGTTTACTCTTATCCGGACGATTACGCCATTCTCCCATTTTACCATTCACAACATCCCAAGCTGTCTTGTCCATAAAGCAGTTGTAATCGGTTTTGGCAGCATTGGATGTATGATAACCTACTTTGCGCAAATAAGAAGGGAACATATTAAGTCCTTCAGGCATCGGAACCTGTTCCAACTTCCGATGAAAACTGACTCCCAAACGCGGGGCATAACATCCCGTTATCAAAGTAGAACGTGCCGCCGAACTAACAGGAGCATTACTATAAGCATTATTAAAAACAATGCCTTCATCAGCCAGTCGCTCCACATTAGGAGTGACAGCACCGCATTTTCCTTCATTATACAAACTCAGATAATGCTTGGATACATCTTCTGTCATAAACCAGACAAAATTGGGACGTTCCTGCTGCCCTTCTTGTGCCGACAGCGGCATCAAGCTTCCCGCTGTATAAAGAAAAGCAATACTTTTCAATGTAATATTCGTTTTCATTGTATCTAATTATTATATCCATTCAATCTGCAACATCAGCAGTGTTCTCCTTTTTAAGTTTTTCTCCTGTCCGCCTGTCGGATGTGTCACCTTTCAGTTTTTTCTCTCCCGGATAGGAATCGCCTATCGACTGTTGCCAAACATCAAGTACCAGTCTCATTTCTTCCACAATTGCTTTCTTCTCTTTTTCTCCAATCAGATTATTCACACAATGTATGTCATCGGGTATCTTATATAATTCCTCCGCCGGACGAGGAGCAATAAAACAATCTTGCTGCACCTGAGGAAGTTCACCTTTCAGATAACTGTCCAACATCTTTTTATATGCAGGCATACGCATTGTTTCACCAACAGAAGGATTAGGCAAATGAGGCAGCCAATTCTTGATATAAACATAATTCTCCATGATTACCGAACGCTCATAAGCCCTAAAGACATGCCAGTTGTGTTCTGCAAAAGCATATTTACGTATTTCAGCCGAAGGATTTCCCAGTATAGGCAACAAACTTATTCCTTGTAATCCCGGAGAACGCTTGACTCCCGCCACCTCCAATAAAGTCGGAGCAATATCAACAGCACTGGCCAGACTTTTTGTAACACTCCCTCTCTTTATCAAAGAAGGACAATAGACTATAAACGGAGATTTCAGACCTTGTACGTTCACCCGGGTTTTGCACTGAGGGAACGGGCGCCCGTTATCTGTCATAACTATAATAAGCGTATTCTCCAAAGTACCCTCTTCGCGTAACAAATTCAGCACTTGTCCGATATGGTCATCAAATCGTCCTATCTCATCATAATAATCAGCCAACTCTTCACGCATCTCCGGTGAATCTTGCAAATAAGGCGGAACTACTACTTGGTCAGGATGATAAGGATGTTCAAAATGTCCTTGCTTGTACGGACGGTGCGGGTCGATAGATGCAGCAAACATAAAGAAAGGCTGGTCTTTAGGTCGTTGTGTCAATGCTTCTTTCCACAAATCAACCATTGTCCAGGGTTTGGACCAGTCGATAAACTTTCTATAATCAAAGCGTGCTTTTACCTTAGGATGATTCGTGCCATGCGTTTTACCTACAAGCATTGTGTAATATCCTGCGTCATGCAACCTGTCCGGAAATAAATTTATGTGTTCAGGCATATTCTCATGCAGATTAGCCGCACCTGTACAACTCGGATACATTCCGGTAAGAATAGAACAGCGGCTCGGACTACTGGAACTTGCCGCCAAATAGAAGTTATCAAACCGTATTCCATTTTGCGCCAACCAATCAATGTTAGGGGTTTTGATCACCGGATGCCCATAAGCTCCTATTTCTTCCCAACCGAGATCATCGGCAATAAAAACCAGTATATTCGGCTTTTGTACCGGACTATCCGCCTTTGCCAAAGAGGGGGCAACAAATGTGGATATTGCCGCCAAAGAACATATTACGTTTCTCATCATACTACATTTTACTTATTCAACATCAAATTCTATCGTTGAAGACTGCAATAACGGAGAAGTCAAATTAATGTAAACCTTCCCCTTGCCGGTAGCTTGAATATAACCCAATAATTTTCCATTCTTACACCGTTGCTTATTATCACGATAATTATCTGCTACGTTATTGTCACCACTTTCCAAACCCAGCAACTTTGCAGGTCCTTCTATTTTACAAGTCACCTGATTATCTGCCAACGCCACCGGAATACCATTCTCATCTTCAATCTGAATCTGTAAATGCAGGCAGTCTTTTGCTTTTATATTTTCTTTCTTATCCAATGAGGCTTTAACAGCATAAGGTAAGCCGCTACTCCGTAAAGCAGCTTTCGCCACAGGCTTATCTTCTTTATATCCTACGACTTCCAGATGTCCGGCTGTATATGGTATATCCCAATAGATGACCGCCGTTTCGTCATTGTATGGTTTCCTGTCTCCTATCTCTTTACCATTCAAATATAGAGCAGCTTCTTCACAATTTGTATAAGCTACCACACGAATCATCTCACCGGATTCATAATTCCAAACCGAGGGAGCATTTGTCGATATTTTCTTCGCCTTATCCGATTTATATGTACCGATGTATACCGTAGGAGAATCCAACCACAAAGCACGACGAAAATATCCGTTAGGTTTGATATTACCGGCCAAATCAATCATTCCGGTAGTAAAGCCCCTTGAAGGCCAAGGTCCCGCTTCACCCAGATAATCAAATCCTGTCCAAATGAACTGCCCGAAAATAAAATCATTATCCCGGACAGCTTTCCAAGCTTTCAGATCATGACGGGTTTCACTGCCATAAAGTACCCGGTGTGGATATTTTTCATGGTCCTGTTTGTAACGATATTCCGTGTAGTTATAACCCACCACATCCAAGGCTCCCGGATAGTCAGTCTCATTAGACATTACAGCACCTGCCAAAGCCGCAGTCACCGGACGGGACAAATCATATTTCTTTGCTTCAGCCACCAGTTCTTTGGCAATGTCCCCCAAACGTTCGGCACGGGGCTGATTCTTCTGATATCCTTTCACGTGTTGCTGCCCAATCCCTTCTTTATCCAATACCGGATGTGAATAGGGATCATTCGGATAATCGACTTCATTGCCAATGCTCCACATGATAATGGAAGGATGATTGCGGTCGCGACGAATCATGTCTGCCAAATCCCGCTTGCTCCACTCACGAAAATAGGATGCCGCCCCCTGGAAACCGGGTTTGCCTTTATTCCAACCCTCTATCCATTTCTTTTTAGGATATTCCCATTCATCAAAAGCCTCATCTTTTACCAGCAAACCGATTTCATCACAAAGTTCATAAACAGAAGTAGCCTGCGGATTATGGCTCATACGAATAGCATTGCAACCTATTTCCTTTAACTGCATCAACCGGCGACGCCAGACTTCTTTGGGAACCGCGGCCCCCAGACAGCCTGCATCATGATGAATACACACACCTTTTACTTTCATAAACTTACCGTTCAAGGCAAAACCTTTATCCGGATCGAAAGTCAATGAACGGATTCCTGCTTTAGTCTCGGTCTCGTCAATCACCTTTCCACCTTGCAGAATGGTAGTCCGGATAGTATATAAATTAGGATTCTCCAAACTCCAAAGTTCAGGCTGAGAAATGGTCAGATTACTTTCACTCTTTGTAACTTCACCGGGCAAAGCTAAACAAAATACACTTCCACCGGCCACCTTCTTCTTATCCGATGAATATATCTCATGTACTATTTTTACTTTAGATGAAATCGAACTCGTGTTCATAATCTCCGTTTGAACGGCTAAATCCGCCTTATTCTTTTTAACTTCGGCAGAATAACTTACCCCCCATTGGTTGATATGCACAGGACTGGCATATACCAGATATACATCCCTGTAAATTCCTGAACCGGTATACCACCTCGAATCAGCATCTTGAGAATGGTCTACACGTACTGCCAGAACATTTCTGCCACCAAAATTGACGTATGGCGTCAAGTCATACATAAAAGACACATAACCATTCGGACGTTTACCAATCCATTTTCCATTGATGAATACTTCACTGTTATTATAAACGCCCTCAAAATAGATATATACACGGTTTCCCTTTTCACCGGCAGAAATTTCCAATTCTTTGCGATACCAGCCGATACCACCCGGCAAATATCCGGTACAACTGGCCAAATTCGGGCTTGCCACTGATTCTATACTCCAATCGTGCGGCAAATCCAGTTTCCGCCATTGAGAATGGTCGTAATATTCAGCCCCCCAATATTTGCCGTCACCCGGATTAAAATACCAATCTTCATTGGTCAATATACGTTTGCCGAAACCTTGCCCCCAAACACTCAACACACACAGATGTGCCAGCAAAAGAAACAAAACCTTATTCTTATTCATTATAATCATAACTGTATTTTTAGGAATGTAATACTTTCAGAAGAAAGGCTGACTACCAACGAGTTATCTGTGATATCCAGTTCCTCCTTTTGCCCCTCTATTGGAAGCGATATATCAAATTGGGTCTGTTCTGCCTTTTCATGAGAAAATGCTCCTTCCCAAAGAACTGAAAGTCCTTCTAAGTCATCCTGACTTCTATTAATCAAAGCAAGAAACAACTCATCATCATTCACAAAAGCCATCACATGAACTTCCGGTTTCACGTTATAGATATGAGCAGGCACATAATACATATCTTTACCTGCTATCCCATTTACAAAAGTCTGCATAACGTAATAAGAACGCATTCTTTTAGCCTGCTCCCCTTTCTTAAAATAAATAGCTCTTGTCTCAGAATTTACTCCCCGAGAAAAAGGTTCGAAAAGGATTTCTCCTTGAATGCCATCTTTGTAATATTCTGTCTTCTCCTGATAAGCATCCAGCAAAGCCGCCAATGTTTCCGGTTCCTCGCCATTTGTACGTCCGCCGGAGCCAGTTCCCGTCTCATCAGCAAAGGCATACTTCTGATGTTTATTCGCTTCAGCTACAAATGTTTCATACAAGAACTTATCATGTTCATTATTATTCAAATTATGGGTCGAAAATCCATAATACAAATCAAGGCTACCTATTTCTTCGGCTGATTTTATAAAGTTAACTCCTTGAGTAATTCCCCAACTTGCCGGATCTACATACAAAGGCTTAACTACGTCTCGAGCTACACATTCTTTGTTCAACCGGACTATGATCTGCCTGGCTCGTTCAGCATTTATCACCCCTACCCACTCTTTAGCAACAGCCAAATATTTAATTGCAACTCCATTCTGCTGCATATATTCCAAATAATCCGCAAGAAATATGGCATATTTGTCACAGTCAAAGCGAGTTGTCGGTTTATAATCACAAATCCAATCCGGAAGATTATTTTCATTATTATACCCATTATAATCGCTTTTCATTGTTGCCCAAAACTGAATATCCGGGTTTACCCTTCTTAACAACTGCATGCTTTTAACGGCATCCTCATAAAAAGCCAGGTTTTTCTTTCCCTCTTCCAATTCCTGCTTTTTATCATAAGAAACCCGGCACACATCAAAATGGATATCTTGAAAACACCATTGGGCTATTTCTTCCGGTACAGCCGCTTTCTGCAAAAAGAACTGACTGCGTTCCATATCTCCGCCTACCAACATTATTTGCTGTTTTCTCTCATCCAACTTAATCTTCAAAGCATTATTTAAAGGCTTCTCATAATCCTTGAGTACAATTGTATAGACCTTTTGATTGTCCGTAGTCCTTGCAACAAGGTTCATTTCTTTCTTCCAGTTATTCAAAAATGTGTGGGGTTCTGGATAAAGAGTGACTCCGGAAGTCAAAGCATATTCTATATTAGTTATTTGATTCCCATCCTCAATTCCACCAATCATTATTTTTTGCTGTTCATTATCTATCACAGCATCTATCTTTTGCTCACCCGACCACACTGTAAAAGAACTTATTAACACTTCATTCATCATCTTGTTATCGTTTGAACAGCAAACATGAAACATGCTCATAGATAAAAGAATCAATAAAGAAACCATTTTAAATCTCCAGCCGGCGTATATAAAATATCTCATCATAAGCTTTTCTTTTTTTCAATATACCTTTTACTTACCTCCTTGATAATCAGGATTCAATTCCGTAGGAATGGGAGCCTTGGTCTGTTTCAACCATGTCGACAACTTTTTGTAAAGCTCCTCCTTCTTTGCGGGCTGGCTGTCGGACAGGTCATTCACTTCACTTAAATCGTTCTTCAGATTATACAATTCCATTGTTTCGTCTTCATAATAATATATGAGTTTCCACTCACCCGAACGTATACTGGAATATGGGGTAGCACGCCAGTCTTTGCCACTTTTTTTGTAAGACTCCAGATAAGCGGGAAAATGCCAGAATAAATCTCTTCCGGTCATTCGTTTACGAAGCAGCGTAAAGATATCCTTACCGTCCAAATCCGATGACGGCTTACCTCCGGCTATCTTTACAAATGTAGGATAGAAGTCGACTCCGGAAACCGGAACATCAGAAGTAACACCCGGTTTTACCTTTCCCGGCCATTTTATGATTAAAGGAACACGAGTGCCACCTTCGTAAGGAGAGCCTTTTCCTTCACGAAGAGGAAAATTGTCTGTTACAGGTTCCGAACCGCCATTATCCGAATAAAACACAATAATCGTGTTATCCGCAATCCCCAATGAGTCGACAGCCCGACAAACTCTACCTACATTCTGGTCAAGACTTTCAATCATAGCAGCATATACAGGATTCGTGTGATATTTGCCTTTCGCTTTCTTCTCATATTTATCAATCAATTGCTGAGGAGCACGCAAAGGTGTATGTACTGCGTGGTGCGCCAAATATAAAAAGAAAGGCTGCTCTTTGTGCTCTTTCATAAATCCGATAGCTTCAGTAGTAAGCCTGTCTGTCAGATACTCGCCGGGAGTTCCCTCATCCAATCCCAAATGACATTTTTTCTTCTTTGGATTACAATACGGATAGAAATAAGAATAAGGGGTTCCTGCCCGTTCTCCTGCTATATTAAAAATAAAACCCTGCGATAAAGGTCCCGTACCCTCCTTATCATCCCCTAAATGCCACTTTCCGACATGCCCGCATTGATATCCGTTAGCCTGTAAAGCTTCAGCCATTGTCACAAAGTCAGCACATACATCTTCGTTGTTAGGAATAGGAATAAGTTTACGTTTAGCCTTGTCTCCACGATCGGGTGGGTTGACCGTAAATACTCCGTGACGCGGAGTATACATCCCCGTCATAAAACAGGCACGACTCGGAGCTGAATTAGCCGCAGCAGCATAGGCGTTAGTAAACAACATACCCTGAGACGCTAACCTATCAATATTCGGAGTCTCGTAAAAATCACTTCCCGTCACTCCCAAATCAGTCCACCCTAAATCATCTGCCATGATAAAGACGATATTGGGCTGTGTTACTTTGGCTTGCAACGCAATTGAATGAACACTTAAAGCAAGTGTTGCAAAAGAATACATAATCTTTTTATCCATCTCGTGTTATTTTAGTTGAAATTGGAAATGTGTAATCGAACGTACCGGCAAGTTTACAGAAAACTTCCTGTCGTTTACTTTGACAGCTACCGCATTTTCTCCTTCAACGGGAGTATCATCCCGCCATTGGGTATAAGTAACCTCACCGTCAATCATACCTTTGTCCAATCCAAATTCATAATTTTCATAACCAACGGCATCTGCCACTTCCTCCTTAGGACACATATTAATAGCATATACATTCAGTAAATTTCCTTCTCTGAAAGCACGTGTCTGAAGTTTACCTTTGGCGAATGTCCCCGTACCGTCATGATCGGTCATTTCTACAGGACGGGCACCACGCAAAGGAACGGATACGGCACGCATCAAACATCCTCTCAAATTACCGGCCCGCTTGTAATCCCACCACATAAATCCGTCCATTCCCAAATCTGTCTGATCCCACAATGTGCAAATGGCAGTTTCAGCATGATTCAAGATATCCGGCTGTGCTGTCTCTGATCCCCAATGAGGTTCTGTTGCCCAAAACGGACGTTCACCAATCAAAGATAGTTCAAAACGTAACTTATCATAATAACGATGCTCGGGATAATAATGAGTACCGTAAATATCAATCCTCTCTCCCCAACCGCTATCCAAAAACTTTTTCCACCAGCAATTTTCGACGTCTCCCATTGGTTCGTAACGCTCCGGACCTACAATCAAGGGCATCTTAAAATTCTGTTTGATAGATTGTTCTTTCAAATAATCCACTATCTGCATATGTTTCTGAGGCGTTATATTCCCTTCATTGAAGTTTATCTCATTGTCAATGCCCAGCACATCCACTATGATATTCTGTTCTTTCATGTATAAGATATAATCAACCAGCATTTGTCCATATTTCTCAGGAATTACTCCGTTCTTATCCTTCACCCAGTCCGGAAATGAATTCTTACCATCCAGTTTTTTACTGGCAAAGATAGTCAGCCCCTTATCTCCTCTTGCTGTTTTAGCCCTGTTAATGGATGCAATCATCTTTGTGTAATATGACTCATCGATTTTTCCCGGCTCCGGATGAGCAGGTCTAGTTGCATCTCCATAAATAGAAACACGCACTCCATTCATACCATCTTCTACAAAAAATTCATTAGCTTTAGCGGCTGTGTTAATTGCACTGGCGTTTAATTTCAAATCATAAAAGAAATCCTTGATTTGTCTTCCATAGTACTTCTCGGGAGAGATCACTGCATCTCCTAAATTTTCTTCAGGCACCGGATCCTCGTAATCTGCCAAAATAACAGTATAAAGACGCTGCTTTCCATTGCAAACTATGACAAAACGTTCTTCGGATTGCCAATCATTCACACGGGTTTCAGGTTTGGGATAGATTGTAGCATTTTCTGCCATCCCATAATCTACTTCCACAATCAGGCTCCCCTCTTGAACTCCTTCCAAAATGATTCGATTAGTTGTTTCATCAATCGTCCCGTTTATATATTCATTATTTACTTTAACTCGAAATGATTCAACTAAAGGTAAATGGGTGCAATTGTCTTGACTATCACTACAACCACACAAGGTTATAAACATAACGTACAGAATCAGTTTCCTCCGACATTCAGTACAGAAAACAAGTAAATCTTTCATCATATAGCAATTTAAAGTTAATTATTCAATTAAAAAGGCAGGATAGACGATGTCTATCTACAAAGCCCTATCCCGCCATAACTCCCAAATAACGCACTCGACCCTAAATAATCCTAAAAACTAATCCTATACCAAAAATATAAATACTTGTTCTAATAGACTACGCAAAGTTCGGTTTTGTTTCTCCAAAAGAGGTATATAAATCATTCAAAATATACCGAGAAATTGTTCATCATTGTACAAAAATGAACTAAAACATTCTGTGGTACAGTATAAATACTTACTTCACTATTGCTTTTTACTAATTAATTTTGTATCTTTAGTGTTTTTCATCTCTTCAGAGTCTGATTGTCACCTTATAAAATGATAATAGTCACCTTATAAAATGACATTTGTCTCTTTATAAGATGACTATTATCCCATTATAATGGGCCAACTATCCGACTGCACAAACAATAATAGATTTCTGCACTGAAAATCCTAAATCTATGCACTGAAAGTTCTTATTTCTCAATCAGAAATAGTTCAACGTTTGAGTGATTTTCCTGTTATTCTATCTGAAGTATCCTGTTTTAACTTGTTTTCATCAAAAACATCACCGATACTCATTTGCCAAGTCTCCATAACCAGATTGAATTTCTCTTTAATTTTCTTCATTGACTTTTTATTTGCTATATTCTTCAAGCAATGTATGTCTTTAATAGTATTAAAAAGTTCTTCTTCCGGTCGTGGAGAGATAAAACAATCTTGTTGAACAGCCGGCAGTTCACCTTTTTCATAAGCTGATAGCATCGTTTTATACGAAGGCTCGGTCATTACCTCGACTACAACAGAATTAGACAATTGCGGCAACCAATTCCGTATATATATATATTCTTTCGTTATCACAGCCCGTTCATAAGCCTTAAATACATGCCAATTATGTTCCGCAAAAGCATATTCCCGTACCTCTGTTTCAGGCTCTTTCAATACAGGCAACAAACTAACTCCTTGTAATCCTGCCGACCTTTTCACTTTCGCTACATCCAATAAAGTAGGTGCAATATCAACTGCGCTAGCCAAACTCTCTGTGACTACACCTTTTTTAATCAATGGAGGATAATACACAATAAAAGGCGACTTTATCCCTTGCATATTAACCCGTGTCTTCGACTGTTGGAAAGCACGGCCATTGTCCGACATTACAATAATAAATGTATTTTCCAGTTCACCTTCCTCTCTCAACAAGTTCAACACTTGTCCTACATGGTCATCAAAACGGGATATCTCATTGTAATAATCGGCAAGTTCTTCTCTCATCTCCGGCGAATCCTGCAAATAAGGCGGAACAATAACTTCATCCGGTAAATATGGCTTCGCATACTCTCCCTGTTTAAACGGTCTATGCGGATCTATAGAAGCGGCAAACATAAAGAAAGGTTTATCTTTAGGACGTTGTTTCAATGCCTTTTTCCACAAATCAACCATTGTCCAAGGCTTTGACCAATCAATAAAAGAACCATAATCGAAGCGTTTCTGTACAGCCGGTAAATTTGTGCCATGTGTTTTGCCTACAAGCATAGTATAATACCCCTTCTCATGGAGCCTGTCAGGGAACATATTTATATAAGCCGGCATATTTTCATGCAGGTTTCTTGCTCCGGTACAGCTAGGGTACATGCCTGTGAAGATAGAAGAACGGCTTGGGCTACTGGAACTTGCAGTCAGATAAAAATTATCAAAACGCATTCCCTGAGAAGCCAGCCAATCTATATTAGGCGTTTTCACAACAGGATGCCCGTATGCACCTACTTCTTCCCAACCTAAATCATCTGCTATAAATATCAATATATTCGGTTTCTTTTCATCAGCAGCCATTGAGAAAGTACTACTCATCAATAAGGCACCGGAAGCTAAAATCAAAGTTTTCTGTTTCATTTTATTTCATTCTATAAGTTATGTTTATGTCAATTGTTTTATTCTTTCCGAACAGGAATCCAAACTTTCATCTTACAAGTATCACGATTAGCCCATAAGAAATAAGGAATCAATTTCAAGTCATCATTCTGAGACAATACCGGCATTTTAGGAATAATCGAAAAATCGGTAGTCATCGAATAGCAAGAGAATGGTTCGGATAAAGATAATTCCAATTTATCCCAATCCGTTACATTGTCCATTTCTTCCGCACAATACACAAACGGACCGTAAGTAAGTGCTGCACAATTTTCATTTTGCAGAACAGCAGGATGCGAAACGATACGTTGAGGCCGCATGAACAATTCCAACCTGACAACATCTCCCTTGCTCCACTTTCGGTTAATCCTAATATAACCTTTTTCTATTTGATAATCAAATTCTTCTCCATTCACCCAAACATTCGGGCGTTCACTCGTTTTATCCTGTTCATATACACGATAAAGAGTTCCCGGAAGCGGCTGATTCAAGCACCACCCCGGTATTCGTAGACATACACTAAAAGTTTGTTTCTTATCCGGATTGATTGTCAGGCGGACATCTCCTTCCCAAGGATAACCCGTTTCCTGCAATAAATGCACGTTAGTCCCGTTCACCTCCATATCCGCCTGATTTTCAGCATACATATTTACATATAGTCTATCATCTTTCACACCATACACCCTACTTCCCATAGATGCAATATACCGGGCCAGATTAGGCGGACAACATGCACAACTGTTCCACTCCGTACGTTTTTTATTTCCTTTTGACTCCAAAGGATTTTTATAATAGAAATGTCTTCCGTCTTGTGATATGCCGGAGAGAATACCATTATATGTCGCCCGCTCTATCACATCGTAATATTTTGAATCTTGATCAAAAGCAAACATTCTTTCTGCCCAATACACCAAACCTATAGCGGCACAAGTCTCTGTATAAGCTTTAAGATTATCCAAATGATAGGGCAACCCAAAAGCTTCTCCTAATTGTTGATTACCGATACCACTGGTTATATAAATTTTCTTCTCCATTACATCATTCCAGATAGAGTCTAAAGCAAGCTTATATTTCTCGTTGTTCGTCAAGGTGACAATGTCGGCCATAGCAGCATACATATATACGGCTCTCACCGCATGTCCCACTGCCTCCCTTTGCTCCGAAACCGGAAGATGATCCTGATGATATTCTTTAAAAAACTCATCTGTGTAAGGAGGGCGTTCTGCATATTTTCCGCGTGCTTCAAGAAAATAATAAGTCATATCAAGATAAGATGCATTATTGGTCAACCTATACAATTTTATTAAAGCCAATTCTATTTCCTGATGTCCGGGAGGATAGGTCAATTTCCCTTCACCAAAAGTAGCAACGATTAAATCTGCAGCTTTTATTGCCACATTCAAGAAACGGTTGTTGCCCGTCAACTCATAATGAGCAACGGCAGCTTCTATCATATGGCCCATATTATATAGTTCATGACTAAAATGTCCCATATTCGTCCAGCGTTCTTTTCCCATAAATTTTACAACTCGGGGATGAGATGCATGAGTGGTTCGCGCTGTATAAAGATACCCGTCTTTTTCTTGTGCGCTAATTATAGTGTCGACAATAGAGTCCGTTTTCTGAAGTAATCTTTCATCCGGATATTTCATCAACGAATAAAAAGCAGCTTCCAATGCTTTATACATATCACTATCCAACCACGTATTATCACTCAAATAATCACCATTAATCTGACCTGCCGCTAACTGAAAGTTATGCAAACATCCCGATTCCGCACAGCGTTCAACACAGTATGGAACAGTCACTTTGGCATTTTGGCTCGTATATCGACTCCAAAAGCCTTCTTTAAACGTAACATTACCCAAAGGTGGGGATACATAGATTGATTCTTTTTCCTGGCACGACAAACAACTAAAGGCCAGTGCGATAAGAAATAAAGGAATAGTCTTTTTATTCATTTTATTATGTTTTATATTCACGGCATAGATGAGTTACTACATCTATGCCGTATTTAATTAAGTGTTTTTATTTTGTTGCTCCTTGACCGGCAATGGTTGGCCATCCCGGATTCTGGTAAATGGGAGAGTCCGAATAATCACTTGTATTCGAAGTCAGCAAGAAATGATTAACCGCTATAGGATACCAATAATGTGCCATAGCCCAACGATATCCATTGTAAACCAGTTCCTTACCTGTACGGGAAAATGGACGTAAATAGTCAGATTGAGCCGGATCAGATACGGTGGCTGTTGAACTTCCCCAAGTAAGGTTAGAGTTCCAGTTTCCTGCTCCATCCTGATACCATGTTGAAATAGTGGAGTTATATAATTTAAAACCTTCGATATGATAGGGAGTTTCAATCATTTGGTCTTTAGCTCTCCACCGTCCCAAATCCATATCTCTCAAACCTTCAGCCATCAACTCACAACGGCGTTCACGACGGATATTATAAAGAGTAGGATCTATTAAATTTCCGGCAGAATATGCTCCCCAATCTTTTGACGCTTCTTCTTCCATACGAGTAGCCGCAATGGTTTTGCTATAATCCTCATCTACCTTGGCACGACGTCTTATAGCTTTCCAGTATTTCTCGGCAGTAGCATCTATTACTCCATTCTTTTCATAAGAAGCTTCCATATAATTCAGATAAGCCTCAACAGCCCTGAATACTATTGAGCCGACAGTAGAAATCCCATTTCCTGAAACTTGTAATCCATCAAAACTAGTACCTTTACGTAATAAGTACCCTGTTACAGAGCCTGCTGTTCCTAATAAAATCTCCGGATAACCTTGAACTAATTTAGCGTGTGTCACAGCATCCGTATTTATTAATATATTCTTCTGTCCCGGTACCCGTAAAAATAATCTTAGGCGACTGTCTCTATCTTTCCTTAGACTTTCCAACTCATCATCACCTCCCCAATGGGCTTGGGAATCATAAATCGGTAACCCGTTTTGCATCAAAAAAGATTCCATTAACCCTCTTGTCGCCCCGGTATCTCCATTAGATCCACTTGCCGCTACTTCAATAGCATGAGTTATCTTCAACCCCTGATCATATTTTCTCCATAACAACACTTCCGGATATACAGACATATCAACACTGCCAAACATCATCAGATAAGGATTTGGAGTTGCATAATCTTCAGCAGTTTGTGGAAGTATACCTGTGTTCTCTGTTAACTGAATTTTATCGGCAACAATCTTCGAAGCTTCCATACTTTGGTCTAACAACCATTCTATTTCCTGTTCAATTCCGCCTGCCTGGTATTGATATCCTTGATTATAATCTTTCTCCTTACCCGGCCAATCCGGTCCGTCGGGAACAAAAGCCGTATTTTTGAAATATTTCAACCAAGTAGCTTCATACAGAGCAACTCGAGATTTAAATAACAACGCACAATTTCTCGACAAACGATTATTCTTTCCATCAGGAGCATTTTCCATCATTAATTCAATCGCTGTATCCAAATCTTTCAAAATAAAACGGACTACTTCGGAATGAGGCATTCTCTTACTAGCTTGTGTCAATATATCCCTGTCATTCGGAAAAGTTTCTGTTATTATCGGAAAATCTCCCAAGCTCATCACTCTCGTAAAATACTCATAAGCACGCAACATATATACTTCACCCAAATAGTGTCTGATTTTTGTTATATCTCCTCTGATTTCTCCTTTGTCATATTTTTCCTGAACTATGTTTAAGAAATAGTTACATTCAAAGATTTTTTCAAAGTTCCACTCACCGTCTTTGTCTGGCACACGCCATTGACCGGGAGTATATTTCTCGGCAGCCAGAGTCCCCGCCTGATTATCAGTATCCTTATCAATACCAAAAGTTCCATACGAGAAATTTTCATGAGTAGGAAATATCTCATATAAATTTATAGCATAACTTGCCAATTGAGACTCTTCCGTCAAATAGTTTTCCGGAGTTAATTCTGCTTTCGGTTCTCTATCCAAAAAATTATCCAAACATGCTGTATTCAATAATGAAAAGACAGCGATGGCACATATTTTATATTTCATCATTCCATTATATTAAAAGTTAACACTAATTCCCATTGACAACGTTCTGGAGAGCGGATAAGCATTTCCATTGTATCCTTTCCCCAAAAGTTCAGGATCAAATATGGAGCTGAGTTTTGTACCCGTCCATAAATTCTCCCCTGAAAAATAAACACGTAAATTCTGTATGCCGATTTTCCGGACAACACGAGCCGGGATAGTATATCCTATCTGCAAATTCTTCAACCTGATATAAGAAGCGTCTTGCAAATAACGGCTTTGAACCTGTTTGTTCTTTTCTGTTCCGAAAATAGGACGTGGATAATATGAAGCCAAGTTCTGTCCCAAAGGATGGCTTTCATCTAAACGAAAATAGTCCTTGTGTTCTTTAAAACCGGTAGACCACCATACATTTTTATCATTCCCCCAAAAATAATAACCATTCTGAAAGTAATCCCGCTTCATCACTCCTTGAAAAAACACACGTATGTCAAATCCTTTCCAGTCGGCAGCCAAGTTAATTGCAAAATTGTATCGTGGCGTTTCATTTCCTATTATCATCAAATCTCCGTGATTGGTTTCCGTATTTGCACCTGAATCTATTTTACCATCTCCATTCAAGTCAGCATACATAATATCCCCCGCATTCCAGTTATTTCCCAATGCATCTTGCCCGCCGTGAGGCAATGATGCTAAATGTGCATCCATTTCTTCTTGACTTTTGGCAATACCTATGGTCTTATACCCCCAAATTTCACCGTACATTTGTCCGGTTCTATAAAGTTTCGAATCTAAATTCAGTGCTTCATTAGGATAGGACAGAATTTTTGTTTTAGCATCTGATAAATGAAATGAGACACTATAACCTAAACCGTTTCTCAAACGATCTCTCCATTTTAAACTCAATTCCCAACCATAAGTAGATAAATCTGTATTATTTTCCATCGGAACATCAGTTCCCAGCACAACAGGTAATTCACGGGCCGGGCCTACCATATCATAAGTGGAACGATTAAAATAATCAAAAGAACCGGTTAATCGATTCTCAAAACAACCAAAATCGATACCAATATTCCAATTCTTTATCGTTTCCCATGTCAAATTGCTCGATACTAAATCGGGCGCAGAGCTAATATTTGGTTTCAACCCGCCTACCAACCAGTTGCCGGCACCCATATCTGTATTCATAATCGGATATGTAGGATAATAATTTGTCGTCAACTGATTACCCAATGTACCATAAGAGCCACGTAATTTAAAGGTTCCTATATACTTGGATAAATTACCCCAAAACTTTTCATGAGCCAAGTTCCAGCCTAAAGAAAAAGAGGGAAATAATGCCCACCGGTCATTAGCTCTAAAACGGGATGAACCGTCATAACGCATATTTACCTCTGCCAAATAACGTCCCTCATAGTCATAGTTGAGTCTTCCGAAAAAGCCCGCTGTAGCCCAATCAACAAAACCACCTCCGACTACCGGAGCCACAAAATTACCATTATAATCATATCCATTAGTCGTATCCAAATAAGGAGACTCTGGAACCATTATGCCATTTTTATATGCTTTGACGTTCTTTTTATTCTCCTCTTCTATTTGGAAACCCGCCATCAATTTCAAATTATGTTTTTTACTAATGGAAGTGGCATATTCTCCATATATATTCAAATTCATGTAATTCTCACGATAATAACTTTCATTCAATCCCGAGACTTGAGAAAAAGCATAGGGTTCACCTTTCACATTGTGGTTATATGTAATCAGTTCGGAATAATTCTCTTGAAAATTCGTGGTGCGATAATTGAATTCAGAGAAGACCTTAAATGCCTTTATAGGCTCTATAGTCAATTGGATTTGATGATAATTCAAGTCTACTTGCCGGTTTAAATCTCCACCGTCCCTGATATTCAGTGCAGGCGACGGCGCAGCGAACATATAACCATTAGGGTCATAGACGGGCAGGTTCGGCCATCCTTGGCGGGCCAACGCTTGGAAATAGTTATTATTCAGATAAGTAGGACGCTTGAATTCATTTCTCACAAATCTTTCATTCACTGATAAAGTAATCCAATCGGTCAGTTTCGCAGAGAACTTAGCATTAAGCGAATAACGTTTTGAAAAATCTGCATTAAAATTCATGAACCCATCCCGGTGATTGTAATTCCCGGATGCATAATAATTAATCCTGTCACTGCCACCTGATACGCTCAAATTGTGTTCCTGTGAAAAAGCGACATCCTTGTACATGACATCATACCAATCTACATTTGCATTAGCATCTTTATATGATCCCCACACATTCGGATTCTTGGGGTCAGGAATTGTAGTTGTAGTTATTTTCCCGTTTTGATAATCCAATACCCGCTGGAGTACATCTTCTTGGAAAAAAAGTCCCTTACCTTGATTTATTTGGGCATCATTCAAAAAAGTCATAAACGTATATGAATCCATCATCGACGGCAAATTGGTAGGAGAACTCCAACGCAGATTAGCCGTATAATTTATATTAGTACGTCCTTGACTCCCCTCTTTCGTCTTTATCAGAATCACACCAAAAGGAGCACGAGATCCATATATTGAAGAAGCCGCCGCATCTTTCAATACAGATACACTTTCTATATCTTGTGGGTTGAGAGTATTTATATCTCCCTCCATTCCATCAATCAATACCAAGGGACTTCCCTCCGAACCTTTGCCAATCGTACCAAGACCACGGATGTTCAAATCAGGATTACTGTCCAAGCTACCACCATTGGTATATACGTTCAAACCCGGAAGTTCTCCCTGCAACATTTCAGTTGCAGATGAGTTTGCTCTTGATATGAAAGCGTCACTACTCACCATGGCAACCGCTCCTGTCAGGTTCTCTTTCTTTTGGGTTCCGAAACCAACAATTACAACTTCTTCCAATGCTTGAGTATCTTCCTTCAACACAATCCGATACTCAGAATTAGTTTTCACTATAAAATCAAAAGTTTGATATCCGATGTAAGAGACTTCCACTTTATTTCCCAAACTCACAGTTATAGTAAATTTCCCTTCAAAATCAGTGATTGTTCCGTTATCACTTCCTGAAACTTTAACAGTTGCTCCGATCACTCCAGCCCCTGTATCATCTACAACGATACCAGATATCTTCTTCGTTTTGGTTTGTAAAGGACTTTGTTTTACAGTTCTTTTCATAATCATGATATTGTTACCCTCCATATCATAAGTCAAATCCGTATCATTAAAAACCTCTTTAAGAACTGCCGCAACAGAGTGATTAGAACCGCTTATCTGTACTTTACGATTTATATCTATTTCATTCTCGTTATATACAAAAAGATACTTAGTCTGACTTTCGATTGTTTTAATCAGTTGCAACGTAGTCATACTACTTACAGGGATATTTACTTTAGCATTCTGTGAGTTTGCATTATTGGCAAACAAACTTGAGGTAAACAAAATGGTTAACAATAAACATAGTTTCATAATTCGAAGAAAATATTTTAGATTATAAGGCACAATGTATAGCTTGTACAAATTATTTTTCATATATTTGTAATGGTTTTAGTTTAGTACTTAGATTATTAGTTGACTCCAAAGGCTATTCAAAACCTTTTAGCCGGAAAAGATGTTGGCGCATCATCCGGCTTTTTTTATGTATTTTCATTTATCCATAGGCTATTTCTATTTAATGATGATTATTTTTTTATCCACAACATTCTGATAAGTGAACCGATGTCTTAATTGAAGTACTTTTAAGATATGTTCGACTCCATCGATTGTTCTGAATTTACCTGTAAACTTATAATTCAAAAGTTCTTTATTATAAACTTCTATCTTGATATTATAATATAGCTCCAGCTTGGCAAAAATCTCATTAACAGTTTCATGATTAAAACTCATAATTCCATCCTTCCACATAAAATGGTCTATATTAGCAATCATTCCTTTATAATTTTTTCCATCTTTACTGTATACCCTCATTTTAGGCTTCAAAGCAACACGTTCCCTCGAAGGAGTTGTTACCATTACTTCACCTTTTAATAAAGAAGTCTCAAAAAAATCAGAGTGATTATAAGCTATTACATTAAATTCTGTTCCCAACACCTCTACATTATATCCTTTGGCCTGTACTATAAAAGGATTTGATTCATTCCGGGTAACAGAAAAAAAAGCTTCTCCTTCCAAAGTTACTATTCTATTTTTAGCTCCAAAACGAACCGGATAGGTCAGACGGGAATTTGCATTAAGCCACACACGGGTTCCGTCAGACAACTGCAATTCTGCCCTTTGCCCTTCCGGCGTGTAATAAGTCTGATATTCATTGTCCTTGCTAAATGAGTAATACTTTATCCCCACTAATGTAATAACTACAATTGCGGCTATCTTCAAGCATTCCAGTACGACTTTCTTTATTGTACCTGCAGAATTTCTCATAGAAGATACTTCTTCCTTTTTTTCGTGCCAAAGACTGAGGTCGTGTAGTTTACGTAAAGTAAGATACTCTTTCATATGCTCAGGATCAGCTTCTAACCAACGAGTAATCTCTCTTTTCTCATCCCAAGAAACTTCTCCTCTGATATATTTATATAATTTCTCCTTTTCCATTTTATCCGACTCCATATTTTTATCCTCCTTATATATAAAACGACTCATATCTTCAATACCCTAAATAAAAAAAGAAATTCCTCCCCAAAAGATGATTTTTATCAGAAAAGACTTACTATCATAAGAAAAGGCAGATAGTCTTTCAAACTGATCCGAAGAGTTTTTAAAGACTTCGTAATATGATACTCAACAGATTTCACTGAAAGTTTCAGACTAAATGCTATTTCTTGATTTGTTTTGTTTGAAAAACGGCTTAACTCAAAAATTTCACGAGTTTGCTTAGGCAATGTTTGCAATGTTTTAGTTATAATTTCATGAATTTCCGTTGATAACAATTCTTCAGAATCGCATGCCTCCAAAGTAGATATACGAATCCGAAGTTCCCTTTGATAAATATCGGCCATATTTTGCAAGAAATCCTCTTTTACAATCTCATGTTTCAGGTAGTCCAGTGAACGGTTCTTAAGCATAGTCAGCAACATACCTTCAAAAGAATCAATGGGACGCTCCTTCAAAATTTCCCATAGCTTTATCAATACATCCGAAACAATATCCTCCGCTACCATTTCATCATGCACATAAGACTTTGTAAACAGAAAAGCCTTTCTATAATATGTAGTATATATACTATTAAAATCCATCCTGACAGAACTTCCCTTTTGCAGATGCCCGAATACATCTGTTTTCATCCACCCAGCGCCCACGATACCAGGAACAAGGCTTGAATTCGTCATTCAGTTCTTTCATTTTAGAAGCCATTTGTTGCCTTTTCCCGACCAGTATTTCAGCAAATTCCGGTTCCGCAACCAAGTTTTTAGTCTGTTTCGGGTCATTAACGTTATCAAACAAAAGTTCCTTACCGTCTACCAGATATTTTGCATAGGTATACCGCTTGTCACGCACAGCTCTCCATTCGTGTCCGTCTTTCCATTGGAATGTATGCCCCATTCCCTGCATAAAAGCAAAATCGGGTTCCTCACACTTTTTCCCGAAAGCCAGAGGCGACAAATCCATGCCTTCCACCGTTTCGGGTACAGGAAGCTGCATCATTCCCAATAATGTCGGCATAATATCCGGCGTGTTCAGACAAGCGTCTATTTCCTGTCCAGGCTGTATTTTTCCTTTCCAGCGTACCAGAAAAGGAACCTTGGCCGCACTATCATAGAATATCATCTTGAATATACGTCCATTTTCTCCAAACATCTCTCCATGATCAGAAAAGAATACAATAATCGTGTTCTCATCCAATCCCAACTCGCTAACTTTATCCATTAATTCACCCATATAATCATCAATGCTGGATACCATGGAATAATAAACCCGTTTCATTTCGGGAATGTTTTTCTTCCAATAGTTCACCCATTTCTGAGGATTTGCATTCCGATCCATATATTTATCAGGAACATCACTCCAGTTGGAAGGCAATGTAAAAGGAGCATCCTTGTAGCGGTTATAGTATTTTGCAGGTACATTATCTTTTGTCCACGGGTCATGAGGAACACCTACCGAAAGAAACAATGCAAAAGGTTTCTTTTCGTCATGAAGCCGCTCCAATGAATGGATTGCCATTTTAAACTGCTCTTCCGGTTCATAGGTTCCTTCGCCATAATAAATCTTCTCTTTCTTGTCTTCATAATAATATGAATTCAGGTTATTATGATGAAAGTTATACGCCTTCCATTCGCCGTCAAATCCTAGGCGATCAGGCCCTTTGGGGATGAAAGCACATTCATCCTGATGATGATCGGAGCACGTTCCATAAAGATGCCATTTGCCTATATAGGACGTATTATATCCATTTTCTGTCAACACATGTCCCCAGGCACGTTGATTGGGATTCAAACGTAACTCATTGATGACCATTCCCGTACTTGTGGAGTATTTTCCGGTAAAGAGAGAAGCTCTCGCAGCCGCCGAGACGGGAGTAACGGCAATCGCATTCGTAAAATCCGCACTTTCGGATTTAAAGCGGTCAATATTCGGGGTTTTCGCAATTTCATCTCCGCGGCAGCCAAAAACATCATTCCGCAATTGGTCTGTAATCACAAAAATCAGGTTCGGGTGTTCTTGTTGTTTCTGCTGCGCAGCCATCGGCACACCAGTAAGCAATGATAACCCAATAAATAAATTCCTTTTCATAGCATAAAATATAAATTAACCATTCGTATTATAATCTGTTATCTCTTCCTCTTTCTCTTGATACAACTTATCGGGATTCTCAACCAATAAAAGAGCCATCGGCGCAATCCCCCGGTTTTCCCACATAAAGTAAGGTACAGCTTTAAAATGCGTCTTTGCATCACCGACCACCCCCGTTCCTTCCAATACCATCGTACCACCCAATGTACTTTCCGAGAAAGCAGCTGTCACCTCATTCTGCGCCGGCAACACCATAGAAAGGATATCAAAATCATTGTCAACCCCTTCCAGACAATATAGCAAAGGGCCTCTCATCAAAGCTACACGTCCTCTATTTGCTTTAATTTTTGCATCAGTATACACCCGTCGGACACTCATATCAAACGCAACATCAATCTTGTCTCCCTTTTTCCAGTCACGTTCCAAGGTCAGATATCCTTTCTCACTGACAGGAACTTTTATTTCTTTACCATTGAGCCGTAATGTATATCCATTCTCCTTACCCGTCTCATAATAATAAGGAGAATCAACAATATGATTCTTTTTCAGCCATTGCGGCAAACGTATGTGCAAAGCAAAACGAGCGTCCGCCTCTATCCGAAATTCCGACTTACCTTGATAAGCATAATCCGACAATTGCCGCAAAGCCACTTCTTTTCCTTTCAAACGGGTTCGCAGATGACTTCCTACAAATTGATTGACATAGACACCTCCTTCATCCTTCGCATATATCCAACGACCGATTCCGGTAATAAACCCCGGTAACTTCGAAGGACAACAGAACAGATAAGTCTCTCTGACCCCCGAATGCTTGTTCTTCCGTTTCTGACCGTCTATATTAATCTTATTGGAATAGAAAAACTTCGTTCCATCCAGACTGATGCCGGATAAAGCGCTATTGAACATTTCCAATTCGACCAAAGCTGCATATTTGGCGTCCGCCGACAATAAATTCAGCCGATGATTCCATTGTGCCTGGGCGATGTTGGCACAACATTCACTATACGTAGGCGCAACAGGCAAGTCGTACATTTCCCCGTGCTGTTCCGCTTTTGTACCATTCCCCGTTCCACCATGCAGATACATCTTTCCCTGCACGATACTCATCCACAGCCTGTTTATTCCACTGGTTAAATCTCCGGCACCCGTTGCCCGTATCACATCTGTCGCACCGGAATAAATATAAGCCGTCCGGACACAATGCCCGAATGCACAAGACTGTTCATGCAACGGTTTTGAATTCTCCACCTTATTAATGTCGACAGGCCGGGAAAAATTCACATAACGGCTCATCAAATCTGCCATACGAAGATATTTGACATCACCTGTCACCTCGTATATTTTCATCAAGCCAATTTCTACTTCCGGATGATCAGCGTACGTCTTTATCTTCTCTTCATCAAACACCCGGCAAATCAAATCGGCGAAACGGACAGCCGCATCCAACAGAGCCTTTTTACCCGTTCCCCTGTAATAGGCTACTCCGGCTTCCATCATGTGCCCTGCACAATAAAGCTGACTATAAGCAAAAGGCCAGTTGTTTTTCAAAGATTTCCATCGGTTGGACGGTCCGAAGCCAAAGGTTTTGACATTTTTCTGGTCGGGAGAAGGAGCCGCCGGATGGCTGAATTCAAGCATGTATTGGGTGTGTAGATACCCGGTACTATCCTGCGCAGCAACAATATCATCAATAATCGAATCGCAGACCGCTTCCAAATTTTCATTACGTAGAAAGCTCATCGAATACCCTGCCGCCTCCAACAATTTATACACATCCGAGTCCGGAGCATTATATAATTTCAGCTTTCCTTGCTTCCTGCCAGACACAATCCGGAAATTATCAATTTTCCCCTGTTTTTCCGCCAATTGGAATAATAAAGGAAGTGTTACCTCCTGAATAGTCGCTATACGCTCATTCCAGAACGGATCATCAATCTTCACTTCATTAAATTCTACCGCATTCAATGCGGAATTCGGATAAAGCTCGTCACTCGCAGCACACGCGCTTCCAGAAAGCGTATATATCATCAACACGCCACATAAACAATACCATCTATAAATATGTCTTTTCATTTAGTATATGGTTTAATTGCTGCCCCATAAAAAGCGCAATTATTCTTTGGAATATTTGAAATTCAGTTAGTTATAGAACCCAAGTCAATAGCCTCGAAATTGCGGCTTTGCAGTCAGATTAACCTGATTGTATATGTTCCAAGATAAATTTGTTTTTTGCTCAACTCGGTTTCTTTGATAAAAATCATCGCAACTACCTAGTGCATAAACTTAGTGGCAATAAGTATGTGAAGCACTTTACTTGTTGAAATCAACTACTTACACTCATGTTCGGTCAATTATCTAACAAGGAGAGTTACGAAATTTGATTATTACTCTGAGTATTTATCGCTCCAGGTGTTATCATTTAGGCTCAGTCCAATATTGGGTTGGAAACCGAAAATGAGATTTTTTATTCTTGACCAATATCATAGATATATCTGCTTTTCAAGTGACCGAGTTATATATGAACCGATGACAAGTGGAAATCTCTTTAACAAAACTAATTTTCAATATGACAAAGACCAAAGCGACTCTTATGAGCCAAATTTATTTAATTTTCAATAACGTTCCAATTTTAATAAGACACAAGCGATTTATCACTGCAAAACTCATTATTTTTTTATTCTTGTTATGGGTATGGATTATTCATAGACCACCCATTTTTTATTCATATGTATATTTAAACCAGTCAATATCAACAAAACCTGTATCAGAATCATTATTATAACAATAAAAACCTATCCGTTGTGACATGAATCCTTTAGGTCTCATAATAAATTCATCAGATGAGCCTATAAATGTCAAGCCATCTTGGCTGTACTGCAATATGCCCTTGTCTCCATTCATTATAGTTCTAAAATAAATTACATCGTTTACATATTCAGACAAGAATGTCATATTTCCATTGCGGTTCTCGTATATTTTGCAAACTTTTCCATCAAATTTTAATCCTATATTGTTATAGTCTGAAGAAAAATTAGTCATACCCAGATTAATTCCGACAGACAATTCTGTAAGACATATTCTTACAGTAACCGTATCTTTTCCCTTTCCCATCTTTCTCTGACTGAGAATATTTGGTGTCTTAAGAAAATCTTCAGGAGATAATTGTCTAACAGGGCGCATTCTAAGATAACCGTCACGTTCTGTCAAAGACCACTTTAGATTATTTGGAGTATAATACCATGCCCATTGCGGTGACAACTTACAATAATCAAAGTCATCTGATGTTTGTGGTTTAATTATATTACCGCCGGAAACAGGCTTTTTCCATTGCCATATAGTATTTCCTATACCATTACCATCTGGATCCTCACCAAGAACAGGCCAATCATTTTCCCAACTTACCGGTATAAGGAACTGTGGACGACCTTCGTATGAATCTTTTGACTGTACCAACTGGTGCATAAACCACCAATTACCGTCAGGAGCCCTAATCAGAGAACCTTGACAGCAACTTCTGTTACATCCATTACCACGCTCCAAAACCACCTTAGATTCATAAGGACCGTATGGACTTTTTGACCTCAGAACGAGCTGTTTTCTGTCATTGACTTTATCCTTCTTTATCCATTGAGATATAAAGACGTAATAAAAACCATCTTTCTTGTACATCTTGGCTGCTTCAGCCATTTTACCCCTATAAAACACTGTTCCATCGTCCAACAGTTTTCTTCCATCCCAACTCAACTTAAAAATCTTATTATCATATAATCTTGTTTCCTTATCTGTATTAGTATGACATAGAAGATATGCATTCTTATTATCATAATCAAAAAACACGCATGGATCAGTCCAATTAACAGCCTCATATATCAATACAGGAGCTGACCATGGACCGGATATATCTTTGGCTACTGAAACAAACAACCCTGCTTCCGGATCTATAACATAACAAAACCACTCTCCATTATGGAACACAAGGTCACCAGCCCATACGCCTCCACGCTTTGAACTCATTACAGAATAATCATAATCTTTTCTCCATGAAACATGATCATACACATGGCTCTTTATGGTCCAATTTACCAAATCAACAGACTCCAGAATTGTCATTCCCGGAGCCAACATTGAAGTTGATGATATCATGTACCACTTGTCACCATACCGTTCTACATCAGAATCCGGGTAATTAGCATTCAAAATAGGATTTCTGAATGTACCATCTCCCTGGTCACCCCATGAGATTACCTTTTGAGAATAACAGGTAATATGTAAGAATGAAGCCAAAATTATTCCAAATATGTATTTCATATATACTTAATACTTATTTGACAGATGATATCGTTCCATCTGCATCACTTACATTTTTTATAATCATCTTCTCAGTCTTACTATTTGGAGAGTGATAAGAAATCCTCAAATTTCTATCAAAATCCTTGAACAGCATAGCATGACCTCCGTTATCCTTATACAATGGACCTTTTATCTGTTTCCATGGTCCAAGTATATTACCAGATTCAGATTTTGCTACACATATCATATATCCAAACTTCCCGAAAGTAGACCATGTCATAAGCATGTCACCATTCTCTGCCACATGAATAAACGGTGCATCTGTTATATGGTTTCCTCCTTTCTTCTTCAATCCCATAGCTTCGCTTCCATGAAACAAGGCAACTGGTTTCCCTATTGTTGTTTTCAAATCCTTAGATAATTTCTGCGCAAGGATAAGCCCATCGGCAGAACAACATCCATGGCTGCTTATCATCATCTACATATAGAGAACCGTCAAGAGCCTCCATATCTGTAGGAGTAATTGGAGCATTTACCAATGGGACAAACGGACCTTCCGGTGATTTACTTACAAGTATAGAAGTTCCTCTTCTCATTTTAGGCTTATCACTGAATGTTACAAACATATAGTACTTTCCTTTATACTTGTAAACATCAGGTGCCCAGTAGCCATTCTTTCCCCCAAAAACATCAGGAGCAACAAAGCAAGGGCCATTATCTTTCCAATGAACAAGATTCTTACTTGTATAAAGTCTTATATGCTTTAATGTATCTTCAGGATGCATCTTGTTTCCATTACAATACATATAATAAGTTTTGGTCTTCTCATCTGCAAGAATAAACGGATCTCTTGACTTGATTTCTGTATAAAGGCGAGGAGTTCTAAGACCAACAGCTTCTATACTGTCATTACTATGATCAAAAGTGCGCATACCTTTAACACTTTTACCCTTCTTCGGAAACTCTCTGAATATAGGTTTATCCGTTTCATAGTCCCCCGGATTAGTAAATGAACTTGGAGCAGAATCAAAACACTCACCATCACCTAATATTCGTGGATCACCATCTTTTCTAAGTTTTTCTTCCAGCGTACGCAACATTTCATTTACTTTCTTTGAATACCTTTTCTTAAAAACAAGATTATTCAGACAATACGGGTCCTTCTTTATATTATAAAGTTCAATCTCCGGTCTTTTCTGCGTATGAAGTTTGAAGTAAGGTGCAACCTCTTTATCTGTCTGATGATTAAGTTCATACATTATAGAAGTTTCATGTGTACCCCAGTTCAAATCCTTATAACAAGGAGGATCACCAGCCGGCCATCTGTCTGGCTCGTAATTTTTTACTAAAAGAAAATCTTCTGTTCTGATAGACCTTATAGGATATCCCATATTATTTTCTCTTGCAGCATTATGCTTCTCTTTTCCGAAAACTACGTAATCATTAGGAGCCTTGGATTCAAAATCATCCAATCCTACAATACCTGGAAGTGTGGTTTCCATAAATGACACCGGAACATCCGTACCTGCTGCCTGAAGAAATAAAGATGCTATTTCAGGAACAGAAATCAATTCGTCTACAGCCTTGGATGGCTGTATTCTGTCTTTCCAGCATATAAGGAAAGGTACATGTGTCCCATACTCATAACAATGCATCTTCGCATTAGGGAAAGGCATACCATTATCCGACGTAACAACTATCAATGTGTTATCATACAGTCCTTTGTCCTTAAGTATCTGTATTATATTTCCTAAATGTCTGTCATAATAATCTATCTCAAATCCGTAATCATTCACTTCATTTCTTACAACATCTATATCAGGCAAGAATGCAGGTAAATCAACATCTTCCGGTTCTTTACCATTTTCTTTTCCGCTATTGTCAAAGTATGGACGATGAGGTTCCCAACAACTGAAGGTAAACATAAAAGGCTGTCCATCTTTCCTGTCTTTAAGGAAAGATTCAAAGTTTGCAGTATAATCAAGTTCTCCAAATGAATGGACAGGCACTTTTTCCTTCATCTTAATCTTATTATATTTCTTTCCCATTACATCATGAGTATACCCATGTTCCTTATTGGTAAAGAACGGGCCGCAACCTTTTCCGGTATAACCTACATGATATCCTGATTCGCTGAGAATATCCGTAAGAACCGGATATTTGTAAGGCATATATCCTCCATGCAGTCCTCCTTCCTGATTCTGATAAAAATGTCTGCCTGTAAGTATTGAAAATCTGCTTGGGGCTGATGATGGAGCAGAAACAAATGCATTATTGAACAATACCCCATCCTCTGCCAATCCATCAAAAGCAGGGGTATTCACCCATTCAGAGCCATAGGCACCAGCATGAGGCCAACCCTGGTCATCTGAAATTACAAACAATATATTAGGCCTACTACGGTCTGCCGCAAATATCGCACCACATAATAATGAGGCCGATGATGTAACCAATAATATCTTCTTGTTCATTATATGTTTAATCTTTATTTTATAACCCAGTTTCTTGATTCTTCCACATAGTTCTTGTTTGTTTTGCTTGGAATCGGTGCTTCTGTCATAATAACCCAGCCCTCAAGTTTCTTCTTTAACTTACTTGTAATTTCCGAATATACTGAAAACAAATCTGTTTCTTCCGATTTATCTTCATCTATATTATAAAGTTCTACTTTCTTTTCTTCATAGAACTTTATAAGTTTCCACTTTCCTTTTCTTATTACACTTACAGGTGTCTGCCAAACCTTAGCATTTGTACCTTTTCCTGTATAATTAGGAAGATGCCAAAATAGAGGCCTGTCAGTTAAATACTCCTTACCGGTTATAAGTCCACTCAAGTCTTTACCATCTACTTCATAATCAGACGGGGTGTAAGAACATGCACCCAAAGCCAACAATGGAAAAATATTATTTTTATTCATGAGTATTCTATTATTATTTCTGTACATATTTATACATTCTAAACTCACCAGGATTATCAATTGTGAATTCTGCCATACCACCATCGTCAACATTTACATCAAATGACTCACCATTCATGATATCCGTAAATCTGATATTCATACCTGCAATAAATCTCATCTTTATCTTGAATACACTTTCTTTGTTTTCTATCTCTCTAAAGATATTCAAGTAACCAGAATTAGAAAATGCATCATGAGCCTGAAATCCTGTCCAGCTGGCATTATCAGGTTCATTACCTACTGGATATACCAAACAATTATATATTTTGTCGCGCTCCTGCTTATATGCTAATATCACAGGCTTTATTTCCTCCAGTGCCTGTTTTGAATAGAACTGGGTTTCCTGGAAAAACAACGGAGTGCTCATTAAAGGTATTGCAGCAGTATAAGCATGGCTATATTTATACGCATCACTTCTTGTCTTGTCTACCATATCCTTGTTTTGCACGGAGCCCTGGAATTTGTTCAAATTACAATACTTTGACAAATGCCATAAATCACGAAGAACAAGATAAGGAACATAAACGACATTCTCAGGAAACTTCGGCTTTCTGTTTTCCAAAAAGACACAGCCATATTCCTTTGCCCAAAAATATCCGAAACGTGGTGCATTCTCAGTAACATCCCAGTTTACCTTTGATTTATAATTGGTATATAATTCATAAGCTCTTATTTTATCAATCATCTGTTCTATATGATTATGATTGCGAATGTTTGCAAAATCAAGCTTATAATATGAGAAACCTGCAGCATCATAGTTATCCTTCATCTCCTGCAAGCTTACAGGCATCGCAGCAAACCACAAGCCCAGTTTCAATCCATATTCTTCTGCTTTTGCACGGACATTCTTGAATCCTTCCGGATAACGGTCCGGATGAGGATACCATCCGTTTATCTTACCATTCTTGTTATCCTTTGCAGGTTTCTGATATCCGTCATCTATCTGCTGAACATCTATTCCAAGATATTTCTGCACCGACATTTCTTTCAATACATTATTCTCATTAGAGGCCTCAATGCCTCTGTCGCTACCCCATGTATTGGCTATTATATAAATATCTGTTTCAGGATTGACTGGATAACGAAGTCTCTCAAAACTCTTTATAGCCAGTTCTCTTCCATCTTCAGAATTATCTCCTACAATAATCCATGAAGCCCAGGCCTGACGATATCTGTCTTTCAATATTTCCTGAGGCAGCAAAGAGGTACCTGTATTCGAGATTCCTGATGTAGTCAGCTCGAAGGCTCCTGTATCATATCCATATTGATTTACACATTTGTGAGATTCTTTAACCAGTATAAGAGTATTTGATTCATCTTCTACAAACAATACATTAGCCCATGAATTTATTTCCTTCTCTTCAACTGCTGTATTTACTACCTCCTCTTTAAGTAATGGTGTTTCTCTAGTATTTCTATGTTGTGTATCATTATAATATCCTGCATAGCGTCTCACTAATCTTGTGGCATCAATAGGAAGGAAATCAACCCTACCTGTTACTTTATCAGTATTTTGTCTGTTCTTTACGCCACAATTCATGTATGCCATAAGAACACTTCCAGGCTCTACTTGTTTCTTGAGTTCTGTAACCCTGTCTACATCGCCATCAACCATATACTTTTCCTGCGCCTTCTCCTGAATCCATATTTCAGATATAATAGCCTGCTTTCCTTTGACCTTATCAACTATAAGTCTGAATGAGCCATCAAGAAGAACATCCGATGGCAAATCAAAAGTCAAAGTTTCCGGTTGCTGCTTTTTTGCGCCTGTAGGAACAGTCCTATTAGTGAATATACTATGTCTTAATTCACCATCAACACTTGTTACATTAAGATTCTGAACCAGTTTTTTATCAGTATAACTCCACCATGTCAAACCTACTGTGTATTCTTTTGTTTTATCAAGTCCTCCTATAAGATATTCAACTTTCTTATTGTCGAATGCATAACTTGCAATATAATCCTTCACAAGTCCATTGGCTGCATAATCATATTTTTCCTTTCCACTTACAAGATTAAACTGTACACCACTGTTTTTTTTTGATTCCCTTACATATTTTTCAGAATTACCCTTCAGAGAAATGCTTGTGTATAGCCCATTTGCTTCAGGATATGCCCTAATCTGATACTTAAGATATGTTTCAACCTGAGGATAATAGAATTCTAATTCCACACAAAGATGTGGAGTAGCAAAACCATTGTCATTATCTTCTTTTGCTGAATATGAAAGCAGCTCTGCCTTTGAACTCTCATCCAACAAACCATTATAAGACCAGTCACAATATCCATTATCGCTATTTACCCATTCTTTAGAAGCTTTAATATCATATATACCAGTTGTGACCAAACCATACTCCTGTAACTTCCAACTCCTCTTAAAGTTCTTTGTACCTACAACCAGATTATTACCATCAAAATTTGAATAAGCATCTTTAAACTCCTGTATCTTCATTGTAGATATATTGCATGAAGCCAACAATGAAGCAAGAAAAAGCATACATTGTAACAAAATATTTCTTATTCTCATAACTTATATTCTTTATAATTATTATTCTCTTTTGGATATTTTGCTTTTACTTCTTTAAGGTAACGGTCCAATAATTTCCTAAGTTTATTCCTTCTATTCGTTTCCGTCTCTACTTTATTGTCCAATTCCGAGATATCATTATGAATATTATACAAATACTCTTTATTCAAATCATACCTGTATACATATTTCCAACCGTCCTTATAAACAGCACTGAAAGGGTAACCACCATTATTAAAATAATGTGGAGAATGCCAAAAAACAGGCTTATGATTCATGTCATTACCTTTCAATAATTCTACAAAACTTTGTCCATCAACATGCTGTTCTTTTTCTAAAGGTAGTCCACACAAGTCCAACAATGTCGGATATATATCAGTACCTACGACTACCGAACCACATTTACCACGACTAAACGTCTTTTCAGAAACCTTGACTATCAGAGGTACACGTAATCCTCCTTCACAGTCCCAACCTTTGCCCTCCTTAAGAGGAGAATTACATGTAGGTGAACCTTCGGCTGAAGACAATCCTCCATTATCAGAATAGAATACTATTATGGTATCATCATACAAACCTTTCTCCTTCAGTTTATTTACTATTCTACCTATATTATAATCAAGACAATACAAAAATGCAGCATAAACTGGATCTGATTGTACAATACGCCTCTTTATTCTCTCACTTTTCTTTTTAAACCATGGAAGTGCAGGATAATATTCTCCTTCTGTAAAAGCTTGTAACGTATCAAGTCCCATTATTCTGGACTTTGCCTTAAAGTATTCTATATCTTTAGACTTTGCCTTTATTGGAGTATGAACTGCATAATACCATAAATTCATAAAAAAAGGTCTGCCTGAATTCTTTTCAATATTTGAAATCACACTATCGGTAAGTACATCAGTTATAAACTCTCCATTCTGATTGAATCTTTGACCTTTCCACTTTGACTTTTCAAAACCTGTAATATATTTGTCTGCTCCCTGATTAAGAGGTCCATGTTCTTCATCATCGCCAAGATGCCATTTGCCAAAATGAAATGTTTCATATCCATTCTTCCTGAAGGATTCAAGCATAGTAATTTCTGATGAAGGAAGTGCAGGAAGAAAGTCTGCGTCTATAAGCTTTCCTTTAGAAGGTTTTCCCCATTGTCCACTCAAACCTGTATAACCATTCCTTGAAGGAAACTTTCCGCTCATTATAGCCCCCCTTGCAGGTGCGCTTACCGGAGCTGCAGAATAGACATGTGTAAAGAACATTCCTTCTGCTGCGAGCTTGTCTATATTGGGAGTTTCATAAAAAGCACTTTCATTACACCCTAAATCTTTCCATCCAAGATCATCTGTCAATATGAAAAGTACATTCTTTTTCTCAACAGAATAAATATCATACGTAACAGATTGCAATGCTAATGTAGAAAGAAGAATCAGCTTTCTCTTATCACTTATCATAAAGCACTAAATCACAGTTCCAACAATTTATTATATATCTCTTTACTTATACCTATTATACAACCATGTTTTGATGCTTTAGGGAATCCTGCTTTATCTGTAAGGTCTTCCCATTCACAATCATTAAAACATTTGGTTCTGAATAATGCCATTCTATGCTCTCTTGACAAATCCACATTAAGATAATAATAGTCTCCTATTTTCAATAAATTTGGCCCCTCCATAAATTTATACTTCCTAGATATATACTTATCTGTCAACCTGTAAGGACCATATAATGAATCGGAATAAGCTATTCTTATTTGAGCATTATTACCTGGTTTTACTATATGCTTTACAAATTTTATAAACTTACCATTGGGATCATCTTGCGGTAATCGATATATGTATGCATCATTTGAAGGAAAACCATAATCCTGGAATAATTTAGGTTCTGACCACTTTCTCAAATCCTTTGACACTGAATAATACATCCTGTTGTTTGCCTTGGGATTCTTGCTCAATTTGGCAGTTTCTGGAAACTTACCTTCAATAGATGAGCCCCAATAAGCCATCCAAACATTATTATCTGAATCCCAAAACAATTCAGGTGCCCATGTATTTATCACGCCCTTTACATTCTTATTTACAAGAACTTCACGCACATCAAACCAATTTATCAAATCGTATGATGATGCTATACCAAAACCATCATTACGTTCTGTTGTCCAGACCATATGAAAAAGCTTTATATCATGAGTATCCTTTACTAAAGAGGGATCTCTAAATCTAGTACCAAAACCAGGATGGAATGTAGCTACATCATTATTCACCGGTGTCCATTTTATTCCGTCTCTGCTTACAGCCATATGCAAACCTTCATTCTGACGTTCTGCATCATAAAAATACGTATACACATAATATTCTTCTGAAAAAGAACAAATCGAAATAAGGGAAGCGCAAAAGAATAGAAATATAATTTTCATATCAAAATTATTTATTCTCATTAATTGTTATACCAAAACCCGGTTTCTCCGGACAAACGAAATATCCTTCTTTCACATTATATTCAAAATCCAAATCATCAGAACTACATGTAACACCTTCTATTATATCAATATTATCAAATATCATTCCTAAATACGCTGAATAGATAGTTCTTAATCCTGATCCCCAACAATGTGGCGAAGCATATATACCTTTAGTTTTTAGAATCGGCAACAATTCCATCCAATTGGTAAATCCATATCCCAATATATCCTGCAGATATACATCAATTATACCTTTATCACATAACGTCATCAATAAATTGAAATCAGGACGAAATTCACCATCTGCCAAAAAAATATCCGGATTATTATTTTTCTGCCATTTGCGCAACTTCAAATAATCGATTTCTGTTTCTTTAAACGGTTCTTCCATCCAATACAGTTTGATAGGTTTGATTCTGTCAATGTATTCGATACAGTCATCTACACTATATCCATCATTGGCATCTACCAATAATTTAACATCAGGGAATCTTTCATTTATTATCTTCGTTACATAAATATCACGTTCCAACCCTTCATCATGAGACATCCATTTTGCTCCCCTTCCTATCTTCAACTTAAAATATCTGTATCCTAAAGAATAATCCATTCTGCAGTTTTCAAGGACTTTTTCAATTCCATCTTCCAATGTAGAAAATTCCAAATCATCCATGTATATCATTCCAGAATAACACTTGACCTTCTTATTGTCTACACCAAAAAGTCTATAAACAGGTTTGTCGAGTATGATACCTATTAAATCATATATTGACACATCAATAATTCTATATTCTTTCTTTACAAGCATTTTTGAAGGATCTATAGTTTCCCATACAGATTTCCCCAGCAATTCGTTACAAACATCTTGATAAGATTCTTTTTCAATTCTAGACAGCTCTCCGATACCTTTAAGTGAAGATTCAGTTGTCAATACATTAAAACTCAATCTTGGACCATAACCATGATTATCCAGTCTAGAATTTTTCCCAACATGTCTAACCCAATCAATTTTTACATTCCTCTTTTCAATATTACATACTCTTTCTTTCTTCAACTTTTCTATTTCATCATCTGAAAGTTTCAATTGTGCGTTAATGCCAGTTGATAAAGTCAACAATAGTAAAACCAACTTATATTTCATAATATTTTTACAATAAGATTAGTAGTTTATATTAATTATAGATTCCCCCCCACAACTTTTCCATTCTCCTTTTGATTCCAGAACTTACCAATGAAATACACTTCATAATGGCCGGCATACTCTCCAATAAGAAGTGCAGTATGTGTAGAAGCACAATTCCGTAGAGGTGTGTAGGCATTGGTAAATGCCATACCATCTGAAATAAATTTATCTATATTGGGAGTCTGATGATTCTTAGAGTTAGCTGTCATGATTGTCAGTGATGACAAAATAGCATTCCATCCCAAATCATCAACCGTTGGTATTATAATGTTAGGTTTATCAAGCTTGTTTGTACACACACTAGGAACAAACAACACACAACAAAACACTTGAGAAAAACACATATTACCCATGATAATTAAATCTTAAGTTCACTAGCATCCCATTAAAATCTAGATATTATCAAAAAACAATTATCCATTAGAAATATACTTAGGATTTGGAGAGTCCCGTATCTATTTCTATCAAAATTGCATTTTTAATGAGACAGCCATGAAATGTTTTTAAAAGTTATCGTGAGCAAAGCTATGCCTTTTTTCTGCCACATACCGGATAATTTTCAATCAAACACCGGTGAAAAATCAGTCATCCCCCTCAGCACCCTAACGATTCGATGTACTTGGTAGGCGACATTCCTTTCTCTTTCTTAAAAATCAGGCTAAAGTACTTGGGATCTGTAAAGCCGACCATATAGGCTACATCGGAAACCTGCAAATCAGGACGCTGTAACAACATACACGCTTTCTTGATCCGGACATCGCGAATAAACTCATTGGGAGACATTCCAGTCAACGACTTCAATTTGCGATACAAGGTAGACTGGGTCATATTCATCATCTGGCAGAAAACCTCGTTAGAAAATTCACTATCTTCCATTTGCTGTTCCACGGTTGATATGGCTTTATCCATGAATTCCCGGTCAAGTTCGGAAAGCCCCAATTCCTGCACATTCAAATCCTCTTTTTGACGGAACTTCTGAATCAACCGTTTGCGATTGGCTATCAATGCTTTCAGTTGCGCGGTAAGTACAGCCATTTCCACCGGTTTAGTCAGATATACATCCGCACCCGCGTCATATCCTTCCAGATGATATTCCGTCTGTGTCTTTGCCGTAAGCATGACCAGCGGAAGATGACTGAGAGCAACGTCCTTTCTGATTTCCCGGCAGAGTTCAATTCCGTTCATTTCAGGCATTACATAATCCGTCACCACCACTTCTATCCGGTCCGACCCTTTTAAAACAGCCAGCGCTTCCAGTCCGTTGGTGGCAGTACTCACCTTGAAATGTTTTCCGAGCACCTTCGTCATGACGGTCAGCAGGTCTACATCATCTTCCACTACCAACACATGTGTCGGTTCTTCCGGTACAACTTCCGTCTCTGCCTTGTCATCCGTTCCGGTAGGCTCGTCACTCGGACGTTCCGCTTCCTCATCTATCTGTTCGTCTGCATAATTCTCTCGGTCTGCGGGAATCATCACAGTAAACAACGTCGTTTCACCCGGAATACTTTCTACAGAAATAGTACCTTGATGTAACTCCACCAAGTCTTTAGTCAACGAAAGACCAATACCGGTTCCTTTCGTCTTAAACTTGCGGTAGTCTCCCTCATAGAATCGCTTGAAAAGCAATGGCAGCTTGTTTTCCGGAATACCATCCCCTGTATTTTCCACTTTCAACACCAGCCATCTCTTTTCCTCCCGCACCGTTTGCGCCACGGATACAGACACAATCCCGTCCTGATAATTATATTTCAGGGCATTGGACAAGAGGTTATAAAGAATCTTATCCAGCTTATCCACATCAAAATACCCGGTTATAACTTCTTCTTCCGCCTGAAAATTCAGCGTAATGTTTTTTGCCTGCAACAAGGGGTAGAAGTTCTCCTCGCACAAATCCCTGACAAACACCACCACATTGTTACAGCTTACTTTCAGCTTCAGATTACCGCTTTCCGCCTTTCTGAATTCCATAATCTGCTGCAACAACCGCTGAAGACGTTTCAAATTCATCTTCATAATATTCAATGTCTGTCCGTCCGCCTGCCCTTCCTGTTTCAGGCTATCAATAGAACATTGCATCACGCTAAGAGGCGTGAACAGTTCGTGGGAAATGTTCGTAAAGAACTTCAGTTTCGCCTGATTTACTTCTTCGGACTTTTTATGCTCAATCTGCTCTATCTTCAATGCATTCTGTAGTAGAATTCTCTTTCTGATCGTGCGTACTACAATACTAGTCCCTGCTATCACTAACAACACATAAATCAAGTAAGCCCACCAAGTCAGCCAAGGCGGCGGCAACACGGTCAGTTTCATTTCTACCGGTTCAGACCAAATACTGTTCTCATTGCACGATTTTACTTCAAAGACATACTCACCCTTCATCAGGTTATTGTAAGAAATATATCTCTTATTGGCATCTACATATATCCAATCCTTATCAACTCCTTTCATCCGGTAAGCATATCGGTTCGCTTGCGGATTGGTATACGATAAACTGCTGAAGTTAAGCATCACATTATTTTGGTCATACGTTAGCGTCAACGCCCTTGTATAAGGCGGCTGTTGCCACTCGTCTATTTCTCCCCGATCTATCAACTCCTGCAAGGGTACATTCATTATCGATACGTCAACAATCACCGTCCGGGGCGGAATGGAATCAATCTTACTCTGATGAGGGACATAACAATCGACTCCATTGTATCCTCCAAATAAAATCTCGGAATCTGAAAGCAACAAAGAAGAACCCGGTACAAACTGAGTGTTTACAATGCCGTCACTTTGTGTATAAAGAATCGCATAATCCTTCTGTGACAGACTCATACACACCAGCCCTTTTCCTGTAGCCAACCATAAGTTCTGCCGCTCGTCTTCAACGATAGAATAAACAGCATTATCCGAAAAGCTCCTTACTACTTCCAACATCTCAAACCGGTCCGCCAACTCATTATATCTACTTAATCCTCCTCCTTGAGTTCCAATCCATAACTTACCATTCGTATCATGACAGAAGCACAACACATTGTCATAATTCAACTTCTTGTCCGCCTGATCGTATTGCTCCAAATTTCCGTTCACCGACAAATGAAAAGCACCATAACTTTTTGTCCCGATCCAGGTCCCGTCGCTATCACACAACAAAGCCTGTACACATTCTCCCTTTATCGCCTCATTGACTTTCTCAACCGGCTGTATATTATACTTCTCGTCTTGAATAGAGTTACCGATATAAAGTCCCTGTTCGGAAGCAATCCACACACGTCCGACAGCATCCTGCGCCAAAGCATTTATATTTTTCAACCCCGGCATCTCATCACGCAGCCGTTTCAAAGAGAAAGGTTTATCATTCTTATATTTAAGCACATACACTCCGTCATAACGTGTCCCCAACCATAAGCTTCCAGTAATACGATGCTTCAAGATGGACTGGACCGCATTTCCTTCTTTGGACAATTCCTTCAGTACATCCACCGTTTTATAAGAATATTGCCTGCCTGTCTTTCTATCCCATAATAACAACACGTCCAAACGGGTTCCCATCCAGACTGTCTCATTCTCATCTTCATATAACGAAGTAACAACAGCACTACCTGATTTCTTGTCCGGCAATGAATTGTAGGCAAAAGAAACATTCCGCCTTACCATTTTATTAACTCCGCCTCCCAGAGCAGAAGCCCATAATATATCCCCGCCATTTCCGTATAAGGTCCAAATTTCACTACTTCCCAGCACATCCGCACCATAAACCGTGAAACCGTCTATCCTCTCCAAATCATTCAAGACTACCAGTCCTTTGGCGGTACCTACCCATATTTCATCATTGTCAGCATCATACATCAATTTATATAATACACCACTCGGCAAATGCCCGTTATGTTCCGAAGAGGGATACAAGGTATAATCCTCCGAATGTGCATTAAAAGGGTCATTAAGTCTCAAAAGTCCTCCGTTATCCCAAGTCGAAATCCACATCCGATGTTCTTCGTCTTCTACAAATCCTGTCACATTCAGCGGCTTGTCAAGAAAGGTGGTCCAGTATTCCACAACTTGAGAGTTATCCAGTCTGAAAGTAAAGAAGCCGCTTCCCCATGTCCCCACCCAAATAGTCCCTCGCGAATCTTCATATAGAGACCGGATATAGGCTTTTTTCAAAAATATAAAGTTATCTTCTTCCTTACTATATTTATAGATTCCGACAGTCGTTCCAATCAGAATCTCTCCTTTCCTAGTAATCAACAAGCTCTTTATCTTGTTCAGCAGATAGGTATCTATATTGACGGGAGTTGTACGCCCCGTCACCGGATTAAACTTCACAAACTCCTTGGTCGTCACTATCCATAGATTTCCCTCCACATCCTTTTCCATCAAAAGTATATGGTTGGATACGAAAAACGAGGGAGACAAGTAATCGGAACGATATGTCTTAAACTGATAACCATCATAACGACAAAGCCCGTTTGTCGTACCAAACCACATAAATCCCAAATTATCCTGAACGATGCAGGTTACTTCGTTGCTTGCCAACCCCGAATTGACATTCAGATTTATAATATCAATCTTCGATTGTATTTTATCAATTGCAAGAGAAGTCTGAAAGACAAATAATAAAAGAATAAAGATCGTGCATTTCATATTATAACAGTCATTTTTTACAATTATCAAAATACGTCTAACAAAAATGAAGGCAAATATAGAGTTTATTCCAAAATATCTATTCTTCCTCCAGCAAATTAACATCCATAGATTATCAATTCTCTAATTCTTTTAATCAACAGAACTTCAAATTTCTGATCTCAATAATTACGCTTTTAAAGTCGTATTCAGAGATATCAGCACTATATTAATACAAAATAAGTCACAACAAAAATAATATTAATACTATTTTCTCAATAAACTACTTGATGTAAACGTATAAAAATCAAAAGAGAACGATAATTTTAACAGATTCTTCAGTTTTATCCTTACCTTTGTAAGTGATATTGAGTCATTGTACCCTAGCAACAATAAGAGAACTATGCAGATACATAATAAATTCAAATTATAAAACAATTTATTATATTGAGATATGTCAATATGGAGTAAACTTATAGGAATTAAGAAAAACGAAGATAAAAACAATATCATCGGTAATAAAACGACCTCTATACCATGTAGTGCCCCCAATTATGCCATAGTAGATGTTGAAGTCGGCTTGAAAGACCATAAAATCCATGATATAGGAGCACTCAAACATGATGACACGACATTCCATAAAATCTCAAAAGAAGAACTATTTATTTTCTTAAACGACATAGACTACATCTGCGGCCATAATATCATTCACCATGATGCCAAGTACCTGTTCACAGACAATACATGCCACTGGATTTTAGTTGATACACTTTATATCTCGCCTTTATTGTTTCCGGAACGCCCTTACCATAGGCTCGTGAAAGATGACAAACTGATATGCGAACAGATGAATAATCCGGTAAACGATTGTAAGAAAGCAAAAGACCTGCTATTAGATGAAATAACATGCTGGAATTCATTGCCGAAAGAGAAGCGTATGCTATTCGCATCATTGCTGAAGGACAAGAAGGAATTTGAGGGATTTCTCAGCATGGTAAATGCGGAGTATATTCATGAAGGAATGCCTGAACTTATTAAAGCACTTTATATCGGAAAGATTTGCCAACATGCCGACCTTGACATGCTCATCGAACAATATCCATGCGGATTGGCATACGCATTAGCCTTGATTGATACCACCGATTATCGTTCCATCACTCCCGGATGGGTACTTTACAATTATCCGGAAGTAGAATTTATTGTAAAACTCCTGCGCCACACTAATTGCCACGAAGGTTGTGACTACTGCCATACGCAATTGGACGTACTCTATAATCTAAAAGCATTTTTCGGATATGAACGCTTCCGAACATACGAAGGCGAGCCACTGCAAGAACGAGCAGCCCAAGCTGCGGTGAGAGGCAAATCGCTGCTGGCGATATTTCCTACTGGTGGCGGCAAATCACTTACTTTTCAATTACCGGCACTCATGGCAGGACGTTCTGTACACGGGCTTACGGTTGTCATCTCCCCCTTACAGTCCCTGATGAAAGACCAGGTAGATAACCTCGCTGACAGAGGTATCACAGATGCCGTAACTATAAATGGAATGTTAGACCCCATCACAAGATCACTGTCTATACAAAGAGTACAAGACGGAGAAGCCTCACTGTTGTATATATCTCCCGAAATGCTTCGCTCCAAAACAATTGAGAGAATATTGATAGCTCGGCATATTGTAAGGTTTGTAATAGACGAAGCGCATTGTTTTTCCTCATGGGGGCAGGATTTCAGAGTTGACTATCTCTATATTGGTAAATTCATCCGAAAATACCAGCAAAAGAAAAAATGCAAGCATCCGATACCTGTATCCTGTTTTACGGCTACGGCAAAACAGAAAGTGATACAAGATATCTGTGACTATTTCAAGCAAACCTTGAATTTGAATTTAGAATTATTCGCATCAACGGCTTCAAGAACAAATCTGCACTATTCCGTCATACATGTAGAGAGTGACAATGACAAGTATTTAAAACTGAGAGAACTTGTAGCAGAGTCCGATTGCCCGACAATTGTTTACGTATCACGTACTAAACGAACAAAGGAACTGGCCGCAAAATTGACTCGCGACGGTTACAAGGCACTGCCTTTCAATGGCAAGATGGAAGCTGATGAAAAAATAGCTAACCAAGATGCCTTCATGAACGATCAGGTACACATCATTGTGGCTACGTCTGCATTTGGTATGGGAGTCGATAAGAAAGATGTAGGTCTTGTGGTACATTATGACATTTCCGATTCGCTGGAGAACTACGTTCAAGAAGCTGGTAGAGCCGGTCGTGATCCCAGTCTTAGTGCACGTTGTTATGTTCTTTATAGTGACAACGATTTGGACAAGCATTTTATACTACTGAACCAAACAAAACTAAGCATCAGTGAAATACAACAAGTGTGGAAAGCCATAAAAGACCTTACCAGACAACGCATGAAAGTCAGCTGTTCTGCATTGGAAATTGCTCGGCAGGCAGGATGGGACGATTCGGTACCTGATATTGAGACCCGTGTAAGAACAGCATTAGCAGCTTTGGAACAAAATGGCTACTTGGTAAGAGGAAACAATGCGCCTCACGTATATGCCACAGGTATCACGGTAAAAAACATGGATGAAGCAAGAGAGCGCATATCATCATCACAACTCTTTGGTAGTGACGAAATAGAAAAAGCAGTCCGCATCATCAAATCATTGATATCGCAAAAGCACATCGCCAAAGCCCAAGATTCAGAAGCAGAGTCGCGGATTGATTATCTGGCAGATATATTGGGGATAAGCAAAAGAGAAGTCATATCCGTAGTAGAACGAATGCGACAAGAAGGCATATTGGCAGACAGTAAAGATATATCTGCCTATTTGCTGGATGCAGGTGAATCGGAACGAAAGTCGCAAACACTCCTCGAACGCTTTGCAAAACTTGAACAATACATCCTCAACCATATTCCTGACGAGTCTTTACGAATGTCATGCAAGCAACTGAATGAGAATGCCGTGAACAACGGAGTCAATACATCCAAAGAAAAAGACATCCGGACTCTACTCTATTTCCTCACCGTCAAGGGTTATACCCGTAAGAAAGAAAATGCGGTTCGCTATATAGAAATAAGTCGTCAGGCAGACTTGGAATCAACCATCAGGCGTTTTGAAAAACGATTGGAAATTTGTCGTTTTGCCGTGGAATGGCTATACAAGTTAGCTTCAAATGCAGAAAAGAAGAACGCCCCCGCTAAAGCCGTTCAGTTCTCTGTGGTAGAACTTCTGAACCGAATAAAATCAAATTCTCAATCCCTTTTCGGTGGACTTGACGACATTCAGTTGGAAGACGTGGAAGAAGCGCTTCTGTACTTGTCGAAAATCGGTGCGCTAAAACTTGAAGGTGGCTTCTTAGTACTTTATAATGCCATGAATATCCAAAGAATAAAGGACAACAAGTCGAGATACAAACTGGATGACTACCGGATGCTCAATGAATTCTACAAACTAAAAATTCAGCAAGTACATATTGTGGGTGAATATGCCAATCTAATGGTAAGGGATTATAATGCAGCCTTGCAATATGTTCAAGATTATTTCCAGATGGATTACAGGAAGTTTGTCACAAAATACTTCAAAGGAGATAGAGTAAGCGAAATACAACGTAACTTGACACCACAGAAATATAAGCAATTGTTCGGGCAGTTGTCCAAACGGCAGATGGAAATTATTTCCGATAAGGATTCGCGTTGCATTGTGGTTGCTGCCGGCCCCGGTAGTGGAAAAACACGAGTATTGGTCCACAAACTGGCCTCACTTCTGCTACTTGAAGACGTGAAACACGAACAACTTTTGATGCTGACATTTTCAAGGGCAGCTGCTACGGAATTCAAGCAGAGACTCATAGAGTTAATAGGTAATGCCGCCCATTTTATCGAAATAAAAACATTTCACTCCTATTGTTTCGACCTTTTGGGACGAATAGGAAATCTTGAAGATGCAAAGAATATCGTTGCAAAAGCAGCCGAGATGATCAACCAAGGGGAAGTAGAGCCAAACAAAATCGGCAAGACGGTGCTGGTCATAGATGAAGCCCAAGACATGGGAGTTGAAGAACATACACTTATAAAAGCTCTGATGACCAACAACGAGGAAATGCGTGTGATAGCAGTGGGAGACGATGACCAAAACATCTATGAATTCCGCGGATCTGATTCAGGCTATATGTACCGGCTGGCACAAGAAAGCGGAAGCACATTTGTCGAAATGACCGAAAATTACCGTAGTGCACGTCATCCTGTGGATTTTGCCAACGGATTCTTGAAAACTATCGATAAAAGGATAAAAAGTACACCAATCATCTCCATGAGAAAAGAAGAGGGTTGGGTGGAAGTGACACGCCATCAATCAAAGTATATGTATCAGCCGCTCGTCGAAAACTTGCTTCAACATAAGGGCAAAGGAACTTCGTGTATACTAACCCAAACAAACGAAGAGGCTGTTATCCTGATGGCTCTCTTGCGAAAACATGACATAAACAGCAAATTGATACAATCAATGGACGGTTTACGCTTTTGGAACATGGCCGAAATAAGGTATTTTCTGAGGTATATAGACAAACGAATAAAAACACCGCTAATTACAGAAGAACTATGGAAGGAAGCCAAACGTGCAACCTTTTCCGTTTATGATAGAAGTCTAAGTTTGATATATGTGAAACGTTGTATGGAGCAGTTCGAACAAACCAACAAAGTGAGGTACCTGAATGACTTCAAAGAGTTCGTATTTGAGTCGGCAGTGGAAGACTTCTGTGATGTTTCAGGAGCCGATGTTGTGATATCAACCATTCATAAGGCCAAAGGCAGAGAATTTGACGACGTGTATATGCTCATATCCGACAGTTATGCAAAGGATGCCCATCTGATGCGTCGATACTACGTAGGAATAACCCGTGCGAAAAACCGGCTGTTTATACATACGAACGGTGACTGCTTTAATCGTTTAAGTACAGACCGATATTTTGTCGACCAACGACAGTATGACATGCCCGAAGAAATTGTACTACAGCTCTCTCATAAAGATGTCTATCTAGGATTCTTCAAAGAACGTAAGCAGGAAGTTTTAGCATTAAGAGGTGGAGATTCTTTGAATTATAATGATTTCTTTTTGTATAGCTCATCAACTAATAAACCTGTAGCAAGGTTATCATTAAAAATGCAAGACACATTATCAGAGTGGGAAGAAAGAGGTTATAAGGTAAAATCCGCATCTGTACGGTTCGTTGTAGCATGGAAGCCCAAAGATGCACAAAAAAATGAATCTGAAACAGCCGTTCTTTTAGCAGATTTGGTTCTTTCTTTGTAAGATAACAACCATGAATCCCCAAAATACAAAAGTACAAAAGCGTGCAGCTCAATGAGTTGCACGCTTTTGCTTATTGTTTATTATCTGTTTCCTTATCGGAATCATTTGACTTCCTCGAAGTCAGCATCCTGAACATTATCCCCGTGCTTGCTATTATCTTGCTGACCAGCACCACCGTTCATATCAGGACCAGCCTGTGCGCCACCTTGTGCACCACCCTGTGCGTACATTTCAGCACTTGCAGCCTGGAAGGCAGTATTGATCTCTGCCATAGCAGTATCAATAGCAGCCAAGTCCTGTGCTTTGTGAGCATCTTTCAATTTCTGCAAAGCAGCTTCAATCGGAGCTTTCTTATCAGCAGGCAACTTATCACCTAATTCCTTCAACTGATTTTCAGTCTGGAAGATTACGCTGTCAGCCTGGTTCAGCTTATCGATTTTTTCACGTTCTTTCTTATCTGCTTCAGCATTAGCTTCAGCTTCAGCCTTCATCTTTTCGATTTCTTCCTTGCTCAAACCGCTGGATGCTTCGATGCGGATAGCTTGTTCTTTACCAGTAGCCTTATCTTTAGCAGATACTTTCAAGATACCGTTCGCATCGATATCGAATGTAACCTCAATTTGAGGAACACCACGACGGGCCGGAGCAATACCTGACAAATTGAACTGACCGATTGATTTATTCTGAGCAGCCATCGGACGTTCTCCCTGCAATACATGAATCGTAACTTCACTTTGATTATCAGCAGCAGTAGAGAATGTTTCACTCTTACGAGCCGGAATGGTAGTGTTAGCATCGATCAACTTAGTCATTACACCACCCAGTGTTTCGATACCCATTGACAGCGGAGTAACATCCAACAATACTACACCTTTGATTTCGTCTGTCAAAACAGCACCCTGCACAGCAGCACCAATAGCTACTACTTCATCCGGATTCACACCTTTAGAAGGAGCCTTGCCGAAGAAATCTTCTACCAACTTCTGAACAGCCGGAATACGTGAAGAACCACCAACAAGGATTACTTCATCAATATCAGCATTGTTCAAACCTGCATCGCTCATTGCTTTCTTACATGGTTCAAGACAAGCTTGGATCAATTCGTGAGCCAGAGATTCGAATTTTGCACGAGTCAAAGTCTTCACTAAGTGTTTAGGCACACCACCTACCGGCATGATATACGGCAAGTTGATTTCTGTACTTGTAGAAGAAGAAAGTTCAATCTTAGCTTTTTCAGCAGCTTCTTTCAGACGTTGCAAAGCCATCGGATCCTGAGTCAAGTCAGCACCTTCATCGTTCTTGAATTCCTGTACCAACCAGTTGATGATTACCTGGTCGAAGTCGTCACCACCAAGGTGAGTATCACCGTTTGTAGAAAGTACTTCAAATACACCACCACCGAATTCGAGGATAGAGATATCGAATGTACCACCACCAAGGTCGAATACAGCAATCTTCATAT